>JMBV01000494.1_pt1 | contig 12242 bp, 18 predicted proteins | sample 616531 | NCBI WGS metagenome assembly JMBV01 (sample SAMN02727904, study PRJNA239997) | anaerobic digester metagenome | biome: anaerobic digester; isolation source: mesophilic anaerobic digester inoculated with municipal waste water sludge... | place: Germany: Bielefeld University, CeBiTec ... | reverse complement strand
GATATTGCAAAGATGATGGATGGAAAAGAAAAAAAACAAAATGTTAAACAACATCTATTGTTTGTTAACCTAACCCCCCGATGAAAAAAAATAATTAGTCTTATGCGTGGAAATGGGGGGGAAATGGGAATTGATGAAATTACTTTACAAAGCAGATTAAATATGAGCAAAGTAGCTGCTGCATTGCTCAACCTTGAGTTTAATGGAATTGTAAAAGCTCTGCCGGGAAAATCTATAAATTTATTGGATAAACAAACACAGAGACACTACTCATCTTCACCCAAATCAGAGGGTCAACTTTTATTCCATCATAAGAGACTTCGGCTCCATCTTGATACGTGATTACAAGAATCAACTCTCCGCTGTAGTTATAACTGTATGAGTTACCTTGTTTAATACCCATTTCGTAAGTTGTTTCATCTTTTATTTTCTCGTTATCCCAAAATACAGTATGTTTTCCATGAGGCTTTCCATTAATAAATTCACCCTGGAACATCAGCGTCCCATCGTTGTAATAATGCTTCCATAATCCGTGACGTAAGCCATATGAATACCCACCCTCTTCTTTGAAATTACCAATATTATACTTCCATTGCCCCCCCTCTTCTTCACCATCAATATAATCGCCTTCGGCAATTAGATCGCCGGTTTCGGAATATTCGCTCATTATACCATCGGCCTTCCCACCAATATAATGCTCTTCACGAAGCAAATTTCCCGATGGATAATACCACAACCATTTGCCGACCGGACGGCCTTGTTTATCAAATTCGCCGATTTGCTCAATCTTTCCATTAACATGGTAAAAGTTCCATTTCCCGATCATCTTCCCATCCTTGTAGTTTCCTTCTGCTTTGAGCTTCCCATCAGAATAATAATCTTTCCAGGCTCCATTTCTCACGCCGTCTTCTCGTGTAATTCCGCTTGCAATAAGTTTTCCCTCTTTATAGAGGCTACCTGAAACTATAGTTCCCTCTTTTGAATAATCACGTTTTACTCCATGAGGAATACCATTTTTAAAGGTTTGAAACACTGCAATTTTACCATCAGGATAATATTCTTTTGAAACCTCAAGCTTAGTTAGTTCCTCGGCCTGTTCCTGTATCTCTCCTTTAAGCCATTTAGTAGCTTCAACAAGTTTCCCTGTAGAGTCATATTCTTTAAAAAAAGCCGTTTTTCAAATCATTCAGATAAAAACCCTCGAGCTTTACCAATCCGTTTTATGAAAGAATTTCCAATATCCCTGCTTCCTGCCTTCACTATCCAACCTATTTATCCTTTCACGACTAATAAGAAAACCCTTTCGGTAAGTGGTGATAAGTATTACACGGCCATCGTCAGCATATTCTTTGGCCATCCCTTCTTCAAACCCATTCTCAAATTGATGATCCTAAAAATCCGATTATCGAGATAGTAATAAATCGTTTGCCCCCCCTGTTTTATATCATTGCTGAAATTCTCCTCAATAGTTTCATTTTCACGATAGGTAAACCTTTTGCCCTCTTTCATTCCTGCTTTATAATTAACTTCCAGGGTTTTGTTTCCATTTTCATCATAAAAAAATCCATGTGCTATCAAGCAAAAAGTCTATACGATTTCCTTCGGATTTCAAAGAGCCATTTTCGAAATAAGTCTTCCAATAGCCATCCGGTTGTCCGTTACGCAAATAACCCTCGCTTGACACCTGACCATTAGGATAATAAAACCTATTAAATCCATCAGGATCAACCTGATTTTGAGCTTGAGCTGATAAAATATTGAAGAAAAAAAATAAAACCAAAGAAATGATAGTGAGACGTTTCATCATACGTTTTACTTATAAGCACAAAACGAACCGGTGGATTTTATATTTTAAAGTCTTTAGTGGTGTTTTATAATAACAAGTAATTCTTTTAAATCATTTGCTGTTTTAGTCTATTGTATGATAAAGGTATGGAAATTAGAAAATTCAAGTGCTTTTCAAAAGTTCTAGATACAAACAAAAGGATGAGTTTGTTACAGTTTGACAACATAATACAAAGAGTCAGGTATTATAATTTTTGTCTCTTTTTTTTAAAGCCATCCCGATTATTACAATTAGCTCTTTTGAATCTATCGGTTTATTAAAAAAAATCATCCATGCCAGCTTCCAAACACTTCTGACGTGTAACAGTTGTAACAAATGCAGAATGCCCGATAATTACAAGATCAGGTCGAAATACTCTATATTGATTGACTAATTCCAATTCACTTAGCTCTGATAAATTAATCTCTATCAGTACCACATCAATTTTTGATTTTCCAGGCATTTTCGTATCCCCCCCTCAAATCCTATTTTCGCATGTTCAATCTTTGCTTGGGTAGGCAACAAAGCCTTTTCTAATATCTTGAAATTTGGAATAACATCGTCAACAATAAGAATAGTCCTGTGCCTCCAATTGACAGGTTTCAATAATTCGTATTTTCTAGTTAATACCATTTCATTTAAGGTTCATTGATTTAGAGAATACTTTCCAACAAAATATAAAAGAATAATCAACACATCATTAATATTTATTTCCTCTAAATTCAGGTTGAGTAATATTTAATAACTATTCAATCCCATTGGTAGTTCATGATATTGAAAACACAGGCCATAACAATTTGTTTATACTCATCAAGCCAAATGTGTAATAGATACATGGCGGCTAATTGACTCTTTAATTAAAATATCGGGATTTTGAAAGTAAAATTTCAAACAAGTAGAGTTTTATCCAGTTTTTGTTGGATAAGGGGGGGCATCTGTTAAAATCGCCTCTATCACTTTAGGATAATGTTGGTATTCCAAATTATGAATTCTTTCAGCTAATACTTCCGCCGTGTCATTTTCTTGAATTTTACATCTGGCCTGAAAAATCACCTCTCCCTTATCATAATCCTTGTTTACGTAATGAATAGTGATACCGCTTTCCGATTCACCTGCGGAAATAACTGCCTTATGCACAGCATCGCCATACATGCCTTTACCACCATATTTTGGTAATAAAGCAGGATGAATATTTATTATTTTTTTTGGATACGATCTAATAAGATAATCAGGTATTAACCATAAAAAAAACCGGCAAGAACTATTAAATCAATCTTATTTTCTTTAAGACAACGCAAAACCTCTTCGGAATGATAGAATTGTTTTCTATCGAAAACTTTAGTAGCAACGCCTAATTGACGAGCACGATGCAATACGAAAGCGTCTGGGTTATTGGATAATATCATGGTTACTTTGCTAAATTGATATTTGAAAAATACTCAGCTATTTTTGAGCATTTGAACCATTACCTGACGCAAAAATTGCAATTCTATTCATTATAAATGTCTATTTTTTTTAAAAGAAAAAAAATCAAAGTAAAGAAATTTTTTCCAAACACTAGAAAAAAAATGAAAAAAAATGTTTTTTTAGAATAAATACCTATTTTAGTTTAAAAGAATAAAAACAGCTTAAAGCTCGATATATCAACGTTTTAACAAAGTTTATTCGATTTTATTAGTATAAAAATTTTGGTCATATAGTGTAAAAGTATTTCCTTTGTCCTCAGTTCTAATTAAAAACTATAAAATATGTCTGACATTGCAACAAGAGTTAAAGCTATTATCGTTGACAAATTAGGTGTTGACGAAAACGAAGTAACACTTCAAGCCAATTTCACAAATGATCTCGGTGCTGATTCACTCGACACCGTTGAGCTAATCATGGAATTTGAAAAGGAATTCAATATTGCAATTCCTGATGATCAGGCTGAAAAAAAATTGGCACCGTTGGTGATGCAATAGCCTACATCGAAAACAATGCAAAATAAACAATCCAGCTGCAATGAATCTAAAACGAGTTGTCGTTACAGGATTAGGCGCAATTACCCCATTAGGCAACACTGTTGAAGAACTCTGGGACAGTCTTATTAATGGGGGGGTAAGCGGCGCTGCTGGTATTACACGCTTCGATGCTTCAAAGTTTAAAACCCAGATTGCGTGTGAGATAAAGGGTTATGACCCCCCCGCCAACTACTTCGATCGAAAAGAGTCGAGAAAAATAGATCCTTACACCCAGTATGCTATGATTGCAGCCGATCAGGCAATCGCTGATGCAAACTTTAACATGGATACTCTCGACAAAGATCGGGTAGGGGGGGTAATAATAGCCACAGGAATTGGAGGATTCACCTCATTCCTTCAAGAAGTTATTGAATTTGCAAAAGGAGACGGAACACCCCGTTTTAATCCATTTTTTTTATTCCAAAAATTATTGGAGATATTGCCGCAGGGCATATTTCTATTAAATATGGTTTTCGTGGACCTAATTATGCTACTACATCAGCTTGCGCCTCTTCAGGTCATGCAATTATTGATGCATTCAACCAAATCAAATTAGGGAAATCCAGTGTTTTTGTAGTAGGCGGCGCTGAAGCAGGTATTAACCCCCCCGCAGGAATTGGGGGTTTTAATGCCATGCATGCAATTTCTACCCGTAACGATGATCCAAAAACTGCATCACGGCCTTTTGATAAAGACCGGGATGGCTTTGTACTTGGGGGGGAGGGCGGCGGCGTAATTATTCTTGAAGAATACGAACATGCTATAAAACGTGGAGCAAAAATTTATGTTGAAATTGCTGGTGAAGGGAGTACTGCCGATGCTCATCATATAACATCACCTCATCCTGACGGACTTGGAGCATACATGGCAATGAAACTTGCTATTGAAGAAGCAGGGATTAAGCCCGAAGTTGTTGACCATATAAATACACATGGCACCTCCACACCAGTTGGCGACATTGCTGAACAAAAGGCAGTGGTTAATTTGTTTGGGCAACATGCCTATAAAATAAACCTCAATGCAACCAAGTCAATGCACGGTCATTTACTTGGATCAGCAGCGGCTGTTGAGTTAATTGCTACAATACTCGCAATAAAAAAAACAGTATTATTCCTCCTACTATCAATCATTTTACCGACGATCCGGATATTGATAATAACCTCAATTTTACATTTGGTAACGCTGTAAAAAGAGAAGTAAATTTTGCACTTTCAAACTCATTTGGTTTTGGAGGACATAACACTTGTATAGCTCTTAAAAAAAATTTCAGGACAAATAGGTTTTAATTTGATTTTGTACAACAGAATTAAAGCGCAATTCTCTTCTGATAAAAATCTGATTATTTCGCTTAAGAATATTTTTGGATTCTGGCCAGAAAATATTGCTTTATATAAATTAGCCCTTATTCACCGCTCGGCTGCTACAGAGCAAGTGGTCATAAAATTTCTAATGAAAGACTCGAATATCTTGGAGATGCTGTTTTAAGCTCTATCGTTGCCGATTATCTTTTTAAAAATTTCCGTATCGCGAAGAGGGGTTTCTTACCGAAATGCGTTCCAAAATCGTAAGCCGCGAACAACTTAATAAGCTTGCTTTAAAATTGGGAATTGATCATTTTATCATATCAACTCAAGATTCAAAGACCTATTTTAGATCAATGCCGGGAGATGCCTTTGAGGCACTTATCGGAGCAATATACCTTGATAAAGGATATATTTTTACCCGTAAAATGGTAATAAACAGAATCATCAATGTTCATTTTGATATTGACGACCTGGAGAAATTAGAAAACAATTTTAAAAGTAAACTGATCGAATGGGCTCAAAAAGAACATAAAGAAATAAAATTCACCGTAGTGGCTGAAGTGGGGTCAGGTAATAGAAAACAATATTTTGTTGAAATTACAATAGACGAAAAACTTTATGCCACCGGCTGTGATTTCTCCATAAAAGGAGCTGAAAAAAAATGCTGCTGAAAAAAACATTTATTCAATTACAACTTGATAAGACTTCCGAAAACTAACTGCTTTTTTTACTTTTTTTTAACCTCTTCTGTATTTCCATACTCTCTTTTCAAAACCGGGCTTCCCTAATAGAGCAAACATATTGCGTTTGTAGGCCTCTACTCCAGCTGATCAAAGGATTTACGCCTAAGGTATAACCACTTAATGCGCAGGCGAACTCAAAAAAGTAAATCAAACCGCCAAGATGGTATTCATCTACCTTGTCAATGGAGATCTCTATGCAAGGAACTCCTCCATCAAGATGGGCAAGGGTGGTTCCTCGTTCGGCCATCTGATTAACATAATGAATATTTTTCCCAGCTATGTAATTCAATTGATCCAAGTCTTCTTTTTCAGCAGGGATTAACAGTTTACGTTTTGATTTACCAACAGATAAAACAGTTTCAAAAATTTTGCGCTCCCCCATCCTGAATATATTGCCCCCCCATCGAATGCAGGTCGGTAGTATTAATTACAGATGCAGGAAAAATTCCTTTCCCTTCTTTTCCTTCACTCTCCCCCCGTACAACTGTTTCCACCATTCAGCAAAAAAATGATAAGTTCGGTTGATAGTTTACCATTATCTCAATAAACTTACCTTGCATATAGAGGGCATTTCGGCTTGCGGCATAGAGTGCAGATGGATTGCGTTTAATATCTGTCGTTTCTGCCAATTGTAGTTGCATTTTTTTTCGCCCCCCCGTTTACCAATGCTTTTATATCAAATCCGCCAACAGCAATGGGTAATAAACCAACCGGTGTCAAAACAGAATACCGCCCTCCTATATCATCAGGAACAATGTAACTTTTATATCCAAGGTCATTCGCCATTTTCCGCAAAGCACCCTTTGAACTATCGGTAGTTACTATTATTCTCTCTCTCGCTCCATTTCCATATTTTTTTTCAATATGATTTTTAAAATACGAAAAGCAACAGCCGGTTCGGTAGTAGTACCCGATTTAGAAATAACATTGATGGCATAATCATACCTATCAAGCACATCAAATAGATCAGCCAGATAATCTTCCGACAGATTTTGACCTGCGTAAAGAATAATAGGATTTTTTTGCACCTTTTGTTTGGAGCAACTGATTGAAATTGTGTTTTAATGCTTCTATTATGCTCTGGCGCCAAGATATGAACCTCCAATACCAACAACAACAAACACATCGGCTAGTTCTCTTATTCTTACCGCAGTAGAATCAATATCACGTAATAACGCATCATCAATATCGCTTGGAAGCGTTAACCATCCTAAAAAAATTATTTCCTGCTCCAGTCTTTTCCAAAAGCGCTTGATGATTTTTAGAAATTATCTTTTGAAACGATAATACTCTTTGTTTATCAACAAAATCGAAAATATTAGAAATATTAACAGTTACCATTTTTTTAAAAGCTTTATTGTTTAAAAAACCAAAATTACCTCTTTTAAACCAGTCTCTCAAATGAAATATTAAGAAAAGTTATTTCTACTTTTATAACGATCAATGACTATTAAATCGGATGTTACAACTCTTTTTATAAACAATTGTAACCACACTCACATCGTCACCACCCATATTAATAGAAAGTCCATAAGGTTTTTTTTCTGATATTTCTATTTGAGCTTCACCGGTTCTTCCTGTAAGTTGTTCCCAAATTGTTACTGCCTGATGAACACCGGTTCCTCCAGTAGGATGTCCCCCCCATCCTATCAACCCACCGGTTGTATTTATCGGTATTAGCCCGTTACGAGCTGTATTACCTTTAAAAACAAAATCAGCGCCTTCGCCAGGTTTAGCAAAACCAAGAGCCTCCACTGAAAGTATGCCGGCAATAGTAAAACAGTCATGCGTTTCGATAGTTGCCAAATCGTGAATAGAGACCCCAGCGTTAGCAAGTGCTTTGTGCGCTGCATCCTTAATAGTCTCCATCACAGTTAGATCACTCGGTTCCAAAGTTATATTACGTTCGGAAGTAGCAAAGCCAACAACTTCTACAGCATCTTTTCTATCAATACCACATTTTATTAATCCGGTTTCCGAAAGAATAGCAATAGCTGAGGCTGCATCGGACACCTTTGAACAATCAAGGACATTCAAATAATCTACAAAAGATTTACCGTTTGGTTCCATTTTGAAACAGGTACTTTCAGGATCAGGATTAGTATTATGATACTCTTGCGCGGTAGGACAAAGTCTTGCATTTTCTATTGCATTAGCATACCAGCGCGAAAGCCCTTTGCGAGTATAATCTTTCCCATATTTATCGAAATAAGCACCAGCACGTTTACTGAATTGGTCAGGAAAAAAATAGGCGTGTCCCTCTTTACGTTTTTTATACCATCCGGCGCCAGCCAGAACATCAGCGCCATAAATAGCTTTCATGGTGTTTTGTACTTCAACACCTATTGTCAAAACAGTATCGGCGCCGGCAAGCACATTTTTTTTATTCCGGTAATAAGCGCCATGCCACCCGATGCACAAGCAGCTTCGACCCTGATGCTTGGTTTGAACTTTAAGCCTTCATCAATCATCGGAATAAACCCTGCAAGATGTCCTTGATTATTAAAACGCGAAGCCATGAAATTGCCAATCACACTCTCGTCAACATTTACCGCACCGTTAATCTGAGCTAATGTCCCGCGTCCGGCTTCAGTAATATAATACTCCAAACCAGGCCTTTCCTTTTTGGGATTGAACTCCTTACGGCCGGTACCCATAGAAATAGTATTATAACCAGCAGCCATGTATATTTTTTTTCTGCATTTTTTTTCATGATTGTCTTTTTTTTATTGTAAATAATTGTTTATCGGACCATAAGCATGGTAAAAGCCAGTTAGCAAACTGTATTGACATCCTCATCGCTATTAGCAACTCCACTATTAACCAGCTGCTTACCAATTTGTGCCGAGCGATTATGACAGACTTTAGCCAATTGTGCTCCAACAGTATCCATTCCTTTAATAGCGGCAAAATATGCCTTGAGAAGCTCTTCTTTATTTTTAGAGAAGTTTACCGATTTCCATGGCTGCCACTTTTCGGGCAAAGCGCCAAGATATTCATCACATTTTGCTGAAAACTCAGAAATTGATATGTAATCTCTTTTTTTGTAGATCAAAAACGGCTACTGGCTTACCTTTTTCATATTTAAGAAGACCATCTTTTTGCGAGCCGTCAGAATTCTGACCTCCTTTAACATTTAAGTCAAAAAGACTATCGAGCAGAGGACTATGTAAATTTTCAGACGGATTGTAAGGATTCATTACTGCCAAAATGAAACGAACCACATCAATTCCAACATAATCAATTAACTGGAAAATTCCCATGGGGCGAACCAGATAGTCTTGAGAAATTTTATTAATTATGTAAATTGATTCGGCAAATGAAAATTCTTTCATAAGATTTTCTGCTTCAGCAATACAATGCAATGCATCGCGCATAAAATGACCATTGCCAATAAATCCTGCAAAATCGTTGGAAGGCACCACCACCTTTTAAGGCTTTTCGCATAAGCGATTGCAAATTCCTTCATTTGCCGTGTGTTTTCCTTTATCGTAATCAGTTCAACAAGGTGTTGTACTGCGGGAGGATTGTAAAAGTGAAACCCAAGAATACGACCATCAAGCCCTGCTTCTTTATTTAAAACACTGATCGGAATTGAAGATGTATTAGTAAAAATCCATGGTTTCCCCCCCTGATTGTTTTGATCAATCTTTTTTAAAGATTTTTACTTTAAAGTCCTGATTTTCGGCAATAGCTTCAAAAATAAGATTTGAATTAAAAGCTGCTCTATAGCGGTAATAGGCCTTACTAAATTCATTACATCAAAAATGTATTCTTCAATAATTTGGCCGTTTTCTATAAGATCAGCCTATGAGCATAAACCTCGCGCAACCATACCATTTTCTTTTCGGCAATTCTTCTGATCTGAACTTTCAAGTATTTCATAAGCCCGTTCAATCCCTCTTCAGAGATGTCAATTGCATATAATACAAATGATTTCCCTCTATTTCGGGCTTTAGGCTGAGGTTGCACATTTCCACTGCAGTGAGCAGCAAGATTCCGCTACCCATCTTTCCAGCAGCCCCCCCAGCACACTAACCTTTTGCATTCTTTCGTCGTATGTCATTTTTTTTATTCTTTAAGTTTAAATTTAACTGCTTGATTATTTACGATGTAAATATAAAAATGATTTTTTTCCTATTATTTTACGATAATTGTATTCAAATCATTTACAAAATGGCTGCTTTTTAATCCCAAGTTAACTGAATTCACAGTTGTACATAATAATATTCGAAATACAATTAAAAAAAATTATTCCCATTTTGGCTTCACTTTATCCAGGAAAGCTCTCATACCTTTTTCTCCTTCATTTCCTTTGCCAAATAGCGATCCAAAGTTTATTGCCTCAAGTTCACAACCATCTTTAAAGTTACCCTCCATACCCTCTCTAACCACCTTTTTAATAAGCTTTACAGCCTTTGGGCCCTTTGAGCAAATAAGCTTCGCAAGTTCATAGTCTCCTCAATAAGCAATTCAGGCTCAACAACTTTTTGGACCAAGCCAATACGCAAAGCATCGTCAGCTCCAATCATCTCAGCCGTCATCAAAAGATAAAGTGCATCAGCCATACCTACAAGCCTTGGTAACCTTTGCGTAGCAGCGTAGCCTGGTATTAACCCAAGGTTTACTTCTGGCTGCCCGAATTTTGCAAGATTACTTGCAATTCTAAAGTCGCACCCCATAGCAAGTTCAAGGCCACCACCAAGTGCAAAACCATTAATAGCAGCAATGACTGGTATTTCCATTTCTTCTAAAGTACGAAAAATATTTTGTCCAAGCTTCGAAAACGCAGTGCCCTCTTCTTGATTTTTATTAACCATTTCAGCAATGTCAGCGCCAGCAACAAAAGCTTTGCCCACACCGGTTATTACCATTACTTTGATCTCGGACATACTATTTATTTTTTTTCAATCATAGCATCCATCTCATTAAAAAAACTGAGTATTTAGAGCATTTAAGGCAGATGGACGACTAATGGTAACTAACGCAACATTTTGCTCTACAGAAAGTTGTAAAATTTCAAAATTCATAAATGTATTGTTTAAGATAATTTTGTCAAACTTAATAAAACTCATTAAACCAAATTAAATATTTTTCGTTTACATCATTATTACTTCTATTTATGAAAGTTTTTCGTCAAATACTGGCTTTAATTATCGCACTTGTGTTTTTCATTACCACAAGCGGATTAAATTTTTACACTCATATTTGTGGGTATTGCCAGAGTTTTGATGTCTCACTTACTGACTTTACTGAATGCTGTGACCATAATGAAAGTGTTGCTTGCAAAATTTCACCCATTGTTTCAAAATCATATTGTAACAATAGTGGGAAGCTTTTATGCAAGAGCGATTATCAATTTTATAAAATGATGGTTGTTGCCTGTACAAACATAGTTTTTTTTCAAAATTGCCGATAGCTTCAACTATTCGGAACAGATTTCACTTAAACAAAATATCTTATCACTTTCGATAATTGATTTTAATTTTCAGATTCCATTTGTTTTACCTGAAACCCATCGGGTAATAAATCCTAAATACTCGCATCCGCCGCCACTAATTGCCGGAAAGGATCGGATTATCTACATACACGCATTAAAACTGGCTCCTTCATTTGATTTTCATACCTCCGAATACTTTGCAGCCTGATTTTCGGCATGCATAGTATTTCCATTTTTTTACCACAAAAACTTCGTTACTCTTTAGGTTTTTGTGGACAAAAACTAATTCTTCAAAGTTTGATTTATTAATAACATGAAAATTCAAATGAAAAAAATATTGTTTTTTTTATCAGCATTTTTATTCTGATTCAATTGGATGCTTCTGCCCAAAAGCTTCAGGAAGAGTGTTTGAACTGGATGAGAACAACAAAAAAAAGCCTTTAACGGGAGTCAATGTTTACTGGGCACATAGTCTTCAGGGTACAACAACAGACTCAAAAGGATATTTCAATATAAGTAAACAGGAAAGTGATTATACACGTTACGATCACGAGCATGAAGACGATCATAGTGAGCACCTTTTAGTTTTTAGTTTTGTTGGTTATCTTAATGACACGATCCATGTCCATCAAGATCAAAGAAATATAGAAATTATACTTGCAACTATTACCGAACTGGAAGGCGTTGAAGTGAGCGCAAGACAATCTGGATCATTCATTTCAAGGAAAGATCCTATTGTAACTCAACAGATCAATCGTGCCGAGTTGCACAAGGCAGCTTGTTGTAATCTATCCGAAAGTTTGAAACTAATGCTTCGGTAGATGTTAACTATAGTGATGCCGTTACCGGTGCAAAACAAATTCAACTATTAGGATTAAGCGGCCTTTACAGCCAGTTAATGACGGAGAATATTCCAAATTTTTATGGTCT
>JMBV01000493.1_pt1 | contig 12256 bp, 21 predicted proteins | sample 616531 | NCBI WGS metagenome assembly JMBV01 (sample SAMN02727904, study PRJNA239997) | anaerobic digester metagenome | biome: anaerobic digester; isolation source: mesophilic anaerobic digester inoculated with municipal waste water sludge... | place: Germany: Bielefeld University, CeBiTec ... | reverse complement strand
TAGTGTATATGATACATGCCAGAAGAGATATGAACAGCTTTACTTTCATCGGGTGCAAACTTACATAAAAATTGTCACGAGAGATAATTCATATTCATTTTCTATACTTTTTGAAGTTTTTTTAGTAAGATATAATCCCAATTTCAACCATTAAAAGTCAAATAAATCTATCTTTCATTTTTTAACTGAATAAAAAAAATCTTTTTATATGGCATTTCAAATAATTCCATTATCTTTGCACCATCAAAACAGTAAAAATGAAAGCAAACATGTTCCATCATCATCATTTTCATACTTGCAATCGGGCGAGTTGAGATAGATATGTACGAACATAAGAGAATATATTTATAGACCCGTCTGAATAGCATCAGACGGGTTTTTTTATTAAAAAGAACGCTGATGCTATCCGGTAAAACAAATAAGAAATGGAAAAAAATAAATATCGCTATCCAGAAAAGCGGCAGGCTGAGTGAAAAATCGCTCAATCTGCTTACAGAGTGCGGGATAAAAGTATCTAACGGCGACCGCAAATTAAAAACTGAAGCACGGAATTTTCCTATGGAGATTCTCTTCCTTCGTGATGATGATATTCCGCAATATGTGGAACAGGGCGTGGCAGATATTGGCATTCTGGGTGAAAACGAAGTGTGGGAGAAAGAAAAGACGTAAGGGTTGTTGAAAAATTAGGTTTCGGAAACTGCCGCTTGTCACTTGCTATTCCAAAAGATGAGGAGTACACGGGACTGGATTATTTCAACGGCAAGCGTATTGCCACGAGCTACCCTAAAATATTGAGAAACTATTTTACGGTAAAAGGCATTAAGGTACAAATAGAGGAGCTGGGCGGGAGCGTTGAGATTGCCACCGGCATTGCTGGCAGACGCAATTTTTGATATAGTGAGCACCGGAAGCACACTCATCATGAATGGATTGAAAGAGGCTGAACCAATCATTAAAAGCGAAGCTGTGCTAATCAGCAACAAAAACCTCTCGCCTACTAAATCCGAACTGCTTGATAAATTGTTATTCCGTATAAAAGCCTATAAGAACGGGCAAGGAAAAAAAATACGTTTTGCTGAACGCACCCAACGGGATAATTCCCAAAATTGTGAAGTTGTTGCCCGGAATGCGCTCACCCAGTATTCTCCCGTTAGCCGACAAAGGCTGGAGTAGCGTTCACTCGGTGATAAAAGATGATGATTTCTGGGCAATTATCGATGAACTGAAGCTACTTGGAGCCGAAGGTATTTTAGTTGTACCTATAGAAAAAATGATTCTTTAGTACTCTGACTTCGCACCTTTTCTGTTTTCGCCTTTCACCGTGTTATCAAAAAGATGATTCTTTAGTGCTTTAAGATGTGGTTGCGTAAAGATGACAATAAAACTGCAGTAAGTTGAAAAAAAATAAACGTAAAAAAAACTGATATGAAAACAATCTCAAACCCTTCACATACCAAATGGAAAAAAAATTGGCAGAACGCCCTATGATCAGGCAACAAAAGCTGATGAATACAGTTGAAAAAAAATGTTCTATGATATTAACCGAAAAGGTGATAAGGCAGTTATTTCATTCAGCAGGAAGTACGATTATTCCGAACAGGATAAGCTTGTTTTGGATCAAGATACAATAAATAAAGCTGCAGATCAGATCTCTGAACAATTGAAACGGGCAATCGACCTGGCACGAAAAAAACATCGAAGCTTTTCACCTACAGCAAAGGGAAAAGATAGAGAAGGTTGAGACCGCCCCCCCCGGAGTTTTTTTTGCTGGCGTGAATCGAGGCCTATCGAGCGTATCGGCATCTATATCCCCCCCGGCGGCTCAGCCCCCCCGCTCTTTTCAACTGTGCTAATGCTTGCCGTCCCGGCTAAGATAGCCGGATGCCGTGAGATTGTGATGTGTACGCCCCCCCAAATCAGAAGGGAGAAATTCATCCCGCTATACTCTACACTGCTCAACTGGCAGGCGTAACAAAAATCTTTGCTGCAGGAGGTATTCAAGCTATCGGCGCAATGACTTTCGGTACGGAAAGCATACCCAAGGTTGATAAAATATTCGGTCCCGGCAATCAATATGTGATGGCTGCAAAACGTTCTGCACAGTATTACGGCACAGCTATCGACATGCCAGCCGGGCCCAGTGAGTTACTTGTGATTGCCGACTCAAGCTGTAATCCCGCATTCGTAGCTGCCGACCTGCTCTCGCAGGCAGAACACGGCCCGGACAGCCAGGTAATATTGTTGTCTGATAACAGACAGGTTATTAAGAATGTAAAAAAAAGAGATCGATATCCAGCTGGACAACCTTCCCCGCAAGGAGATTATCTTGCAATCGCTCAAAAACAGCAAAGCCATTCTTTTCAAAGAGCTAGGTGAAAGCGTTGCTTTCAGCAATTTCTATGCTCCTGAGCATCTTATACTGGCAACAAACAAAGCGGTACTACTGAGTCGTGATGTAATAAATGCCGGCTCAGTTTTCCTTGGCAACTTCAGTTGCGAGAGTGCGGGAGATTACGCAAGCGGGACCAATCACACGCTTCCTACAGGCGGAAATGCCAGAGCCTACAGCGGCGTTTCGCTGGACAGTTTCGTAAAAAAAATCACTTTCCAGCAACTCAATGAGGAAGGGATTATGAGCATTGGCAGTGCAGTTGAAGTAATGGCGGAAGAGGAACAGCTTTACGGCCACAAGAATGCCATTACACTTCGCTTAGGAGCTGCGACAACAAAATATCTACAAATTAACAATCAAGTGAATCCAGATGAACAACTTTGATTTAAATACTCTGGTACGCCCCCCCAATATCCGTGCGCTTAAGCCCTACTCAAGTGCGAGAGACGAGTTCTCAGGCGACAAAGGTATTTTTTTTAGATGCCAATGAAAACCCTTTCGGTAAAATGAACAGGTATCCCGATCCACATCAACGTATGTTGAAAAAAAATTGTCGGAAAGAAAGAAGGTAGCGGAAGAGAATATTTTTATCGGAAACGGTAGTGATGAAGTGATCGACCTGGTTTATCGGATATTCTGCGAACCGTCAAGAGACAGCGTAATCCTGTGCCCTCCGACATATGGAATGTATGAGGTGTCTGCAAATATCAACAATGTGAACGTGATTAGCGTGCCGCTTACCGGTGACTTTGAATTGAATATTGATGAAATTCTGCAACAATCTGCAAAATGCATTTTCCTATGCTCTCCCAACAATCCCTCTGGAAACCGGTTAAAAGATGTGGAAAGAGTGTTAAATGAGTTTCAGGGGATTGTTGTTGTAGATGAAGCATATATAGATTTTTGCATAGGCAGCACTTTTCTATCAAAGCTTTCGTCCTACCCCCCCAATCTCATTGTTATGCAGACCTTCAGCAAAGCATGGGCGCTTGCCGGTGCACGTATTGGAGTAGCCTATGCCGGTGCAGAGATTGTAAGGCTGATGGATAAGACAAAGCCTCCCTACAACGTGAGTGCTCTTAATCAGGAAGAGGCTCTAAAAGCACTTTCTAAACCGCAGAAGTTTGAATACCGGCTGGCCATAATACTGGAACAGAGATTCTTTCTTAAAAAAAGAATTGACAAAATTACCCATTGTACGTAGGATATATCCTTCAGATGCAAATTTCCTGCTGGTGGAGGTGACTGATGCCGATAAAATTTACAATTATCTGGTTACAAAAAAAGGTGATAGTCCGGAACCGCAATGCTGTTGTCCGCAACTCTATCCGTATAACAGTGGGAAAGCCCGAAGAAAACCGGAAATTGTTGGAAGAATTAAAAAAAATTATAGTGAAATATGAAGAAAGTATTATTCATAGATCGTGACGGAACACTAATTATAGAGCCGGAAGACGAACAGATTGACAGTCTGGAAAAGTTGGAGTTTTACCCGCGAGTATTTCAATCGCTCTCAAGCATCGCCGATGAACTGGAATATGAACTGGTAATGGTCACCAATCAGGATGGTTTGGGCAGTGCTTCATTTCCCGAGGAGACTTTCTGGCCGGCTCAGAATAAGATTATCAGGGCCTTTGAAAACGAAGGAATTAATTTCAGTGAAATATTAATCGATCGTTCCTTCCCCCCCAACGACAACCAACCAACCAGAAAACCGGGCATTGGCATGCTCACACACTACCTGAAAGGGGGGGATATGACCTGGAAAATTCATTTGTCATAGGGGGGGACAGAGTGACGGATGTACAATTAGCTGAGAACATAGGATGTAAGTCTATCTTTTAAGTGATATTCCACATCCTGGCGCACTCCTTTGCACAACCGACTGGCGAGAGATTTATAATTTTCTGAAAGCAAAGCCCCGTACCGGAAGGGTATACAGAAAAACATCAGAAACAGAGATTCTCGCAGAGTTGAATCTCGACGGGAATGGGAAAAGCAATATTACTACAGGATTAGGATTCTTCGATCATATGCTCAATCAGATTGCCCGCCACGGGAACATCGATCTTATAATTCAATCGAAAGGAGACCTGCATGTTGATGAACACCACACCATAGAGGATGTGGGTATCGCGCTGGGAGAAGCTATCTTGCAGGCAATTGGCAGTAAAAAGGGGGGGATTTCCCGTTATGGCTTCTTGTTACCTATGGACGACAGCCTGGCTCAGGTGGCAATAGACTTTGGAGGCCGCCCCTGGCTGGTGTGGAATGTGGAATTTAAGCGTGAATTCATAGGCGATATGCCCACGGAGATGTTTATGCATTTTTTTTCAAGTCGTTCAGTGACAATGCGAAGTGCAACCTCAACATCAAAGCTGAAGGCGACAATGAGCACCACAAAATAGAAGCCATCTTTAAAGCCTTTGCCAGATCAGTAAAGATGGCGGTGAGACGGGGTGAAACTTCCGGTATTCCCAGTACAAAAGGAACTCTTTGAAAGTAAAAACTAACGGTCAATAACCGAAGCAAACAGATGATTGCTATCATAAAATACAATGCCGGAAATATTACGTCGGTCTACAATGCAGTAAAGCGACTGGGCTACACATGCATGGTGACGGACAATATTGATGAAATCCTGCAGGCGGGGGGGAAAGTTATATTCCCCGGAGTGGGAGAAGCCCAGTCTGCCATGTTGTATCTGAAAAAGAGATGTCTGGATACAACCCTGAAATCGCTGAAACAGCCAACACTGTATATGCCTGGGCCTACAACTCATGTGTAATTATTCCGAAGAAGGTGATACGGAGTGTTTCGGCATTTTTGATGCTGTAGTAAAAAAAGTTTCCTTCAGGGGAGATCGTTCCTCACATGGGCTGGAACAGCTTAAGCTTGACTAAGGTAAATGACCCCCCCTTTTCGATGGATTCGGCACCGGTGAGACAGTCTATTTTGTGCACAGTTATTACGCCGGTATATGCCTCAGACAATTGCAAAGTGCAATTATATTTGCCGTTCAGTGCAGCCATGCATAAAGATAATTTTATGCCACACAGTTTCACCCCCCCGAAAAATCGGGCAGTGTGGGAGAAAGAATATTAAAAAATTTTTAAAACTATAGACTTTTATGAGAATTATTCCGGCAATAGACATTATCGACGGAAAATGTGTGCGTCTTACCAGGGGCGACTACAACACACAAAAAAACGTATCATGAAAATCCTCTTGATATAGCCAAAAATTTCGAGGCTAACGGCATACGGTACCTACACCTGGTGGACCTGGATGGAGCAAAATCCAAACATATTGTCAACCACCGCGTATTATATGAAATAGCATCCGGCACATCGCTGAAGATTGATTTCGGTGGTGGGATCAAGTCGGATGATGATGTGCGGATTGCTTTTGAGAACGGAGCTGAACAGATTACAGGAGGGAGTATTGCAGTGCAGCAACCGGAACTGTTTTCACGGTGGCTATCGCACTACGGGCCTGATAAGATCATCCTGGGGGGGGCAGACAGCCATCATCGCAAGATAGCTACTCACGGATGGCAGCGGCAATCGGATACAGATGTAGTAGATTTTATCTCGGAATACGAAAAAAAGAGGTATTTGTTACACCATCTGTACAGATATATCGAAAGACGGAATGCTGGAAGGCCCTTCTGTTGAGCTGTATGAAGAGATACTTGACAAAACTCGCGTTCACCTTATTGCCAGTGGCGGAATCACCACAATGAATGATATTCTTTTGCTACAGCAAATTGGATGTGAAGGAGCTATCATCGGTAAAGCTATATATGAAGGACGAATAACGATGAAAGATTTATCCGGTTTTATTCTGAACAATTAAAATAACGTTCCACGAGCGCATATAAAAAAAGGAATAAATTATCCGGCTTTTTTTTCTGAACAATCCTTTGAAGGAACAATTCAAGAAAAAAACTGTTCTGATCGGGATCTGAATCCCATCATTATTGTCAGTAAAATTGAAAACAAACAGTTCACATCAAATCAACAATTATAAAAAAAATGCTAAAAAAAAGAATTATACCCTGCCTTGATATAAAAGACGGACGCACAGTCAAAGGTGTTAATTTCGTTGGTCTTCGTGATGCCGGCGACGCTGTGGAGCTGGCAAAGCGATATGTGGAAGAGGGAGCTGATGAGCTTGTTTTTCTGGATATTACTGCTACGATAGAAAACCGGAAAACTCTCACCGCCCTGGTACAGCGAATAGCCCAGGAAATCAATATTCCTTTCACTGTTGGAGGTGGCATACACTCCGCCATGGATGCGGTTTCTATTATCAAAGCCGGAGCCGATAAGGTAAGTATCAACACATCGGCAGTAAAACATCCTGAGCTGATTACTGAAATTGCGGAACAATTTGGTAGTCAGTGTGTAGTGCTTGCCATCGACACAAAATTAGAGGAGAATGGAGAGTGGATGGTATATATACATGGCGGGCGCACCTCCGCTAATCTCCGTACTGTCGACTGGGCAAAAGAGGGGGGGAAAAAAGGGGGGCGCGGGAGAGATACTGCTCACTTCGATGAATAATGACGGCACCCGAAATGGTTTTGCCATCGATATAACTCACGCTATAAGTGAAGCGGTAAATATTCCCGTAATAGCCTCCGGTGGGGGGGCAGGAACGCCGGAACATTTCGCTGAGGTATTCACAAAGACAAAAGCCAGTGCTGCCTTAGGTGCCTCTGTCTTCCATTTTGGAGAGATCACTATTCCGGCATTAAAACAATATTTAAAAGAACAAAATATACCCGTACGATAACCTATTGAAAAAGGAGACGGTTTTATTAACAAACAAAAGGACAAAAGTGAACATTGATTTAAGAAAACGGAGGATTGGCCCCCCCGGTCGTCATACAGCATGCGAATACGCTACAGGTACTGATGCTGGGCTATATGAATGAAGAGGCTCTTGAGAAAACCATTGCAGAAGGTAAGGTAACTTTTTCAGCCGCAGCAGACAGCGGTTATGGACCAAGGGAGAGACATCGGGTAACTTCCTTTTCGTGGAAGAGATACTTCAGGATTGCGACGATGACACGCTGCTTATAAAGGTTATTCCGCAAGGGCCTACCTGCCACACCGGTGCCACTTCCTGCTTTAAAGAGGAGACTTCGAAAGGTTTTCTGTATGAATTGGAGAAGGTTATTGAGCAACGCATCTCCGATAATCAGGAAGGTTCTTATACCGCCCGACTATTCAGCCGAGGAGTGAACAAAGTTGCGCAGAAGGTGGGAGAAGAGGCTGTGGAGTTGGTTATTGAGTCAAAAGACAACAATATTGACCTGTTTAAAAACGAAGCAGCAGATCTGCTCTACCATTTCCTTATTTTGCTGAAAACTAAAAGCCTGAAGCTACAGGATATTGAAGAGATATTATCAGGAAGGCATAAATAACTGATTATTAAAGATATGATATCTTATTTTGGGGCTGAAATGTTAAGTATTCAAGTTTCGCATATACAAATTAAACCATATACAGCTAAATATGAGATCTATGCCTTGAATCAGTGAAGTTTTATGCTTTGCCGTTTGCCTTCCCGCTATCTTGGTGAGCAATAAAGGCATATCTTCTCCCGAATAACGGAGTGCCAGCTCGTGCACATTAATGTTTTCGTTAGAAAGGATAATTTTTTTTGTGTAACAGATAACAGCATACGAAAAAAAGAACAACCTACTATTTAAAAGCAGGTTGTTCTAATCAACTAAAAAAAATTATTATTTTATGGTTCAAGTTCCCTTTAACCGGGACAAAGACATTCGCAATTACGCTTCTGCCTGTGCCTGTGGCTGAACTGATACGAATGAGCGATTATTCCTTTTCTTGCGAAATATCACAATGCCATCGGTCAGTGCAAACAGGGTATGGTCTTTTCCCATACCAACATTTTCTCCAGGGTGATGCGCTGTTCCACGTTGACGCACGAGGATGTTTCCGGCTTTCACCGTTTCACCACCGAATATCTTAACGCCCAATCGTTTACTTTCCGATTCACGGCCGTTCTTCGAACTACCTACACCTTTTTTTATGTGCCATTTTCTTCTGATTTTAACTGATTAAGCTATAATTTCTTTTACTCTTATCTCAGAAAATTGTTGACGGTGACCGTTCAATCTTCTGTATCCTTTTCTCCTTTTTCTTGAAAATAAGAACTTTATCTCCTTTCACATGAGAAAGTACCTCTACTACTACTTTTGCTCCATCCACAACCGGTGCACCTACAGTTACATCGCCGTCTTTGTCGATGAGCATCACTTTTTCGAACTCCACTTCACTACCCTGATCGGCGTTGATCCTGTGGACAAATAATTTTTGGTCTTGCTGCACTTTAAACTGCTGACCCTGAATATCTACAATTACGTACATATAAGAATAACTTGACGTTATACGCCTGAGGCGAGTCGCTATATGCGCCTTCTTTCCAAGCCTATTGGCAAAATGAGGTGCAAAAATACATAATTAATTCATAAATTACAAATGAATCACATATTTTTTTCCAAAATGCTGTATGCGTTGCCTATATTATCGATGATGTCAGAAGCAATAAAAGCCCGGGGGGGATGAATTTTATGCTGCGTCAGATCAGCCGTCATTCCGTGAAGATACACCCCACCCTGGTTGCATCTAACGGTTCATAACCCTGTGCAAGCAAGCTCGTAATAATTCCCGTCAGTACATCTCCGCTTCCGGCTGTCGCCAATGCCGGGGGGGTTCCGGTACTATTCACATAGATATTTTCCTGATCAATAATCAGCGAATAAGCCCCCCCTTTTATTATCACAATAAGACCATATTTCTCAGCAAACTGTTTTGTTTTCAGTATTTTGTCATAGTCGTCGCTCCATTCACCTATAAGCCTTGAAAGCTCTTTCGGATGAGGTGTCAGAATAGTTTTTGGGGGGGGAATGAGAGTGAGCCAATCCTTATGCCTGGACAATATGTTCAAGCCATCTGCGTCTATAACCAGCGGCGTATTATTCTTTTGCAAAAATTCGAAGAATGCATGCTGTGTATCATCATGTTGCCCCCCCATTCCAATACCTATACCAATTGCATCCGGTTTCATTTCATAATTTATATAAGAGATATGCTTTTCTCCTCTATCCTCAATCACCATCGCTTCGGGAAAATTTGACTGCACTACTACTACCCCACATTTTGGCATATAAGCGGTAACCAGTCCGCATCCCGCCTTCATAGCCGCCTTTGAGGCAAGACAGGCCGACCCGCACTTACCAAGGCTTCCTCCTATAATAAGTACATGCCCTTCGGTCCCCTTATGAGCAAATCTGGAAAGCGGTTTTAACAAAGGCCGGATCTGTTTTTTTTCAGTATATAAAAAAATATTACTCTCTGCTTCTTCAATGGCTTGTTCATTCAATCCAATGCCGACTATTGACACATCACCTGCATAATTTTGATTTTCGGGAAGATAAAGTGCAAGCTTAGGTATCTGAAACGTAATGGTATTTTTAGCCTGTATAGCGTACAACGTTTTTCTGTCAAGAAACATCCCGCTTGGCACATCAATGCTGATAACAGGCTTGTCACTATCATTAATATGCTGAATCACCTTTGCAGCTATACCATCCACTTCTCTGGAGAGTCCGGTTCCAAAGATCCCGTCAATCACAACATCATACCTCTTTATATCGGGAATATCTTTTTCAGAGATAACCTTTTTGCAGGTTATGTTTTCCGCTCTTACACGGCGAAGATTGTGCTCACAATCTTCTGTATATTTCTCGCTGTATTCCACAACAGACACTGTAACATTATAGCCAGACTTATGTAACAGGCGGGCTGCTGCAAGCGCATCGCCACCATTATTACCCACCCCCGCAAAAATAAGCAAAGAGATGTTTTTCGCGTATCTGCCAGTAAACCAGTCACAGAAAGCAGTAGCTGCCCTCTTCATCAATTCGAGAGAGGGTATCCCTTCCCTTGAAATTGTTTCTGCATCAATTTTACGAATTTGCTCCGATGTAAGAATTTTCATTTAAAATTTAATTTATGGTCAAATATGGGTGAAATAACTTTACAATGCGACAAAAATAATATACACACCTGTTTTTATACCTGTTTACAGCAAAAATATTTTTCTGCTAAGATAGAAAAATATTTTTGTATTTTTGTATTACAGGTTTTGGATAGCCATATTATGAAATCGGGTCAATTATACCTTTGCTGCGGCAAGCGAAAGCGTGACTTTAGTGATAATTTGCATTAAGTCAAAAAAAATAATCAATATTGGAAACATGAAGCTTGCTTCAATGTTTTAGTAATGCAGGTACTTGTGGTTCCCTGACTACCCTCGGGTACCATGAAGCCAGTTTTAACTTTTTAGTCAAGTTCTTTGATCCTGATATTTCTGAATTTAACCACGGAGTTGTGCCCCCCAGAAATGCAATATGTCCTTTCTTATACAACAAAGATTTAGGTATTTTATTCTCTGGCACATCCTTGACGGCCTCCTGAATATCAGTATCCAGAATGGTAGTCCCGTTTAATATAATTTTTATTTTACTTCCTTCTGCAATTACTTCCTGGTAATTCCATTCTCCAGCAGGTTTCAAGTATCCCCTTTTGGCCGGAACCCATCCGTAGAGAGAGCCATGATACTGATACGGTTTTAAGTTTGCATATATTGGAGCCGAATTGTCAAGAATCTGCAATTCCATACCGTCATAGCCGCTTTTAGTAGTTATCATCTTATGTCTCAGGCCAAGCCCGCTGTTAGCTTCCGGAGTGAGTAAAAATTCAAATCGTAGAATAAAGTTATCATATTCTTTTTTTAGTGTATAAATTACCATGCCCATCAGCTGGTTGCATTACTATACATCCATCCTCAAGTTTATATTCATCGGTATTACTTGTCCAGCGTAACATATCTTTTCCATCGAAAAGTATTTCATATCCGGCTTTCTTCTCTTCTGCAGACAAACTGAAACGATCTCTGTTTCCTCTCAAATTTATGGACGAACAGCCTGTAGTAATCACAAGCAAAGCTATCAATAAATATTGTTTCATACTATGATTTAGTTTTATTAAATTTTGTTTCTTTTATTATATTTAAGAATAAGTTCCCTTTAAAATTATCTGGAATCAGCGGTTTGTATACTTAACAGGCTGATATACAAAAAGCAGTTTCATAAACAACTGCTTTTGTCAGGTGGGTTCAAGATTGTTTTTTTTAATGTTAGTTCCCCTGCATTCCAGTAAAGGGCCTGATTGCGCTGACAACTCTCGTAACTTAACAGAGCTGGTGCGCTGGATCGTACACCGAAAAGTACATCAGCGGTCAGCTGTTGATTATTTTTTATCCCGTCAAAGAAGTTCAGGAAGTGGTGGTAATGTCCTCCTCTGTATTCCTCTTCTGCCTGATATAAGTACTCTCGCGACGATATTTTCTGAACTTTTTGGAGATATCCTCCAACCTCTTCCCGAATGTCTGCTTTTTTTTCATCAATATCGTAGGTAGTTTTGAGTCTCACCTCATTCCAGCCTACCTCAAGTGAGCCAAGTGAACCATTTATACGGAAGTTGGTACTCCCCCATTTATTGGAAATACCATCCACATAATTAGCTCCCAATGAAAGCGTGAATGCTCCCATGTTGTTCCTGTCGGGATAATCGAAATAACCGAGCATTATATCCGGTGTATCACGTGATCCATCGGTATAGTGATGAATACCTCCGGTAGTATATATTTTTCGGGCCCTAACGCATCCATGATGTAATGAACACTTGAGATAACATGTACAAACAAATCTCCCGCAATTGTTGTACCATAGTCTTTCCAGTTGCGCCATGCAAAAAATCGCTG
>JMBV01000492.1_pt1 | contig 12288 bp, 25 predicted proteins | sample 616531 | NCBI WGS metagenome assembly JMBV01 (sample SAMN02727904, study PRJNA239997) | anaerobic digester metagenome | biome: anaerobic digester; isolation source: mesophilic anaerobic digester inoculated with municipal waste water sludge... | place: Germany: Bielefeld University, CeBiTec ... | reverse complement strand
CCCCCCGCAGTGAACATTTTCCCTCTTAAGAACATCCACCACGAGATGGCCGTCCGTAACATGATCGAGAAGGTACGGTACGGAAAACTCGCGGCAAATTCTGATTGCGGTCAAGATATCATCGTGGCGGTGACAGTGGATGATGAGCGGCACTCTGCCCTCAATTACGGGCAGCAGCGCTTCGCTTATGCAATCGCGCTTAGTCTCGCCTTCCTCGTTTTTGCTGTTCTTCCGTTTGTGGTAGTCCTTGGCTTTTTGCAGTGCTTGGCGCAGCACGGCGGCGCTGCCCATGCGTGTCGCGGGCGTTTTTTTCATTCCCCCGTATAAATTTTTCGGGTTTTCGCCCAGCGCGGCCTTCATGCCGATGGGATCTTTCAGCACCGCTTCATCTACTATCTCGCCGCGGCACTTTAAAGCAAGGCCGGTACCGCCCAAAATATTTCCGCTGCCCGGCAGGACACCCACCGTAGTAATTCCCGCTTGCCGAAAACTGGCGAAGGCCTGATCACGCATGTTAATTCCATCGCGCACACTTAAAAAGGGGTCAGGGGGTCGGTACTTTCGTTGACATCCATGCCTTCCCGGCCTACCCCCCCGCTCTCGTGCAGGCCTAAATGGGTGTGGGCATCGATCAAACCGGGCGCAGCCACCCGGCCCTGCCCATCAATGATTGTGGAACATCCCGTTAAATCAACCTTCTGTCCGAGGGCTGCAATCTTACCGCCTTGGCACAAAATACTGCCTGCCTCAATCGTGCCCCCCCGCGCAATCGTCTCAATCTTCACATTCTTAATTCCAAGCACGTTTTCACCTCTTAGTTTCACTCCATCATTGTTCTTTTCTTCTGCACACCGCCACATTACCCTGCCTTAACAAATTTGAAATCGGGCAAGAATGTGATAATCTAGATAGCGGGGGAAGTCAGGACGACAAATCAAGGAGGTTTTCATGCACAAACGACACTATATTTTGTTTGATTTGGATGGAACATTATCGGATCCGGGGGAGGGAATCATTAATTCTCTGCTTTACTCTTTAAAGCACTTTCAGATTGAAGGCAATTCGGCGGTACTGGCCAAATTCATCGGACCGCCTTTAATTGATTCCTTCCGGAAATATTATCATTTCGATGAAAAACAAGCCCGCAGGCAATTGCCTTGTACCGCGAATATTTTCACGAACACGGCCTTTTTGCCAACGAAATCTACCCGGGCATTCCACAACTGCTGGCCAACCTAGCAGAGGCGGGCAAGAAAATGGCCATCGCCACCACCAAGCCCACAGTCTATGCCCAGCAGATTTTGGAGTATTTTGACATCGCCCATTATTTTCCCGAGGAATGGGTTGTGGGCAGCTATCTGGATGGCAGGCGGACCAACAAGGGGGGGCAGTTGATCGCCGCCGCGCTAAAGCTTACCGGGGGGGCCAAACCCGCTGACAGTGTAATGGTAGGCGATCGCAAATTTGATATGCTGGGGGGGCAGCGGCCAACGGCCTAGATGCGATCGGCGTAACATACGGCTACGGAAACCGAGAGGAACTGCTGGGCGCCGGTGCCCTGCACATTGCAGATTCGACAGCTGAATTAGGAAGGCTGCTGTTGACAAATTGATCATAAAACCACCTTGCGCAGTTAAGGCAAAAGGTGGTTTTTCTTCCGTATTTATTTCGCTAGCGGATGGTACAGCCCAGCGTGGCTTGGGCTTCTTTCAAGGCAAGACGGTGCGCTTCCCCCCCATCGAAGGAGGCGACACCCTGTTCATAAATGATGACCCTGTAGTTGATATTGCGGCCATCCGCGGCGGTATACAGCACGCAAATATTGGTGTTGACGCCAACAAGGTGGATTTCGTCAACACCCTTTTCCCTTAAATATAGATCGAGGTCAGTCCCAAAAAAAAGCACTGTAACGCCGCTTTTTAATGATCTTATCCCCCCCGGGGCCACTTCTAATTCGTCTATAATCTCACTGCCTTCCGTACCCGCTATACAATGGGGGGGCGGAAACATATCAAACTCCCGATCATCCCGTTCGTGGTTGTCGCAGATATAGATGATTGGGCAGCCCTGAGCTCGAAATTCTTTTGTCTTGTTTTGAATAAAACCGATAATGTCCCTGCCCGCCTGCCCGGTTGTCAACGCCCCCCCGTTTTCTTCAATGAAATCTTTCAGCATATCGATGATCAATAGCGCCTTCATTTTTCTCCCCTTTACAATTGGCCCGCAATCCCCCGGATAAACTCCTCAATAAGCGGCAGATCGGGCACAATCTTTAAATCAACGTCCGCCTTTTCGCAAAAATCCTCCAGAATGGCCGCCATTTTGCCCGGCCTGACCTGAATCTGCCGGGGTATGCCCTTTTCCAGGAAGAGATCCTGCAAGCCGTTTAGAACTTGTTCAACATCATCTTTAGCACGCCGGTACATGCTGTAATCCAAAATCATCCCCGATGCGCCGTCTGCCAAAAAGAAGGCTCTCGGGAAATAAGGTTTTTCGTCCGTTTCTTCCTGCACCGTAAGGGGGGGCAGATAGCATGTTTCCGCCTGTAGGACAAAAGCGGTGTTCCGGTGCACCTTTTTCAGCCGCTGTAAAAACAGTTCATTGCGAAATTGCAGCGGCGAATAACTGAGCAGGGGAATGCGCACCTTAAATTCTTCGCTTACCCAACGCAAAATACCGTTGTCTTCTTTACACCGCCGCAGAACTGTAGTTCCTTGCTCGAAATCTAATTTTAGACGACCGCGGCGGTAATCTTCCGTGACCTGCAGCGTCTGCCGTAGAGCCATCGTCAAAAAAAAGAACAGTGTTCGGCGCTCAGATACCAGGGCAGAAATCCTTCTTCGTAGTGGCGGAACTGAGGCCAGCCTTTTTTTTGCCGCGAAAGGTCAAACCCAACCCCCCCTTAATTACCTCGTGATCCTTTTATCCAAAAGCTCCCTGTCCTCAAAAGAACACATGAGGTGGTTGAGGTGGTACATCACCTGCGAATCCGAAATTTCACCGCGGCCCATAAGTTCGGCAAAGCCGAACAAACCCGCTTCGCCCAAAACACGCCTAAAGCAAAATGCTGCCCGGATTTTCCCATCACCGAACAATAACCGATTGTCTTGTCGATGGGATTTTCCACCCCCCCGATCAAATCGGAATCGTAAAACGTTTGCCAAGGCTCTGCCCGCCTAAATGCCGCAGCAGCGGAGTATAACTGCCTCAGTTGGTTTGCAGTCGGTTCTTTTGCTTGATTCATGTTCTTAACCCTTTCGTGTTCGCCCGAAGTAAATGGTGTGAATGTCTACTGATGTTCCACGCAGACAGCACCAAATCCTTCCCCCCCTTTCGCAACCAGCCACCACACGAAAAGCTTAAAGAATCCAGCGACGCTGAATATTTCGATGGCAGAGCCAAAACAAAAATAAGCTAAATGCTGCCAAGGCGAGCAAACTCAAGGGCGGAGAGATAAGTGGGCGTCCGCCCAAGGCACCACGCAGAACGTCCACCCCATAGGTTAGGGGGGGCAGCAAAAAGGAGAGGGGGGGCGTAAAAACCGGGGGGGCAGCTGCTGCAGCGGTAAGAATAGGCCACACAAAAAAAAGCATGGGAAACCGGAAAAAAAATTAGCTAGGGTCTGGGCTTCAAATACTTCCTGGGCGGAGACTGCAATCAATAAACCGATTAATGCAGAATTAAGGGCAGTAAGTAAAACCGCGGCTGCAGCTGCCACCCAGTTGATACCGCCTAAACTGAAAAATAGGCACCCAGCCCCAGGGGGGGCACAAAGGCGTTTAGGACACCAAACACTACCGCCCCGGACAATTTGGCCGACACTAAAACGCCTAAGCTGATGGGTGCCAGCAAAAGCCGATCAAAGGCGTGAGCGCGCCTTTCAAAAGTAATCGTCACCGCCAGCATAGAGGTTGTGCCGAACAGAACACTCATGCCCATCAGACCGGGGGGGAGCAATTCCACAACCGATAATTCGCCGGGCGTGCGCAGCAGCTGCATTAACGCCCACGCCAGGGGGGGAAAATCAGGCCCCAACTGATGTTGGGCGGCTTTAAATAGTAGTTGTTAATATCCTTTTTTTTAAAATGTGCCAGTACGGAATCAAGATCGTCCTCATCGTTCACTGCCCCCCCCTTTCGCTGCACCGGTAATCTGTACAAATATCTCCTCCAAAGACGGCTTTAGTTCCCCCCCCGCTTCCAGAACGGTCACTTCTTGTTGGCTGAGATAATAAGAACACCTTAAACGAAGATTAATGGCATTGTTCTCTCTACACCACACCCGTTACTCAGAACATGGCGCTGTTCGGTTTCCATTGTTCCTTAAGCAGGATTCCGTTGATAGAAAGAGGAATTGTATATTGGCATGACCACTCAAAATATGTTTTTCCTAAATCACTAATAATAATTAAACCGGAGGTAGAAAATTGATAGACACAAAGGTTCAAATAGGAGCCTATGAACTCGATTTGTCATTCCCTGATAACACAGACATTCTTAAGACACCCTCACCAAAATACATTACTGCTCCACAAAAAGCTATTCAGAAGGCATTATCAAACTCAATCGGTTGCCCACGCTTAGCAGACATCGTAAGTAGAAAGCTTTTTTTCAAACCCCGATGCCTCGGCAGTAATCGTAATATCAGACAATACTAGGCCAGTACCCTATAAAGGGGAGCAAGGCATTCTATGGCCGATAGTGCAGATACTGTTAGAATCCGGCGTCAAACCGGAAAAAAAATACTGATCCTGATCGCCACAGGCACGCACAGATCCCTAACAAATGCGGAAATCAAGGAAATGTTGGATGAACGTGTTTTTCTTAACAACATTCGCGTAGTGAATCACGCATCGTCTAACATCGCTAATCTATCGTTCTTAGGAAAGACCAAGCGGGGGGGAAGCAGGATCCTTGTAAATTCTGATTACATGAAAGCAGATATCAAAATATTAACGGGTGTGGTGGAAAGCCATTTTATGGCGGGTTTTTCGGGGGGGGCGAAAGTCAATCTGCCCCGGTTTAATCGGCAAAGATAGTGTTAATATATTTCATGGAGCGACAATGTTATCTAATCCACAGGTAGGCCCGATGCAATTACGTAACAATCCGTGTCACGAAGAGGCTCTTGAAATTGCTCTTAAGGCGGGTGCGGATTATATCGTCAATGTCACGCTGGATCGGGAACAACGAATGACCGCGGTTTTTGCTGGAGACCTCGTTAAAGCACACGAAGCCGCAGCAGAATACTTGCGTACCGCGGTTTCCATCCCCCATAAAACATGAATACGACATAGTGATCGCCCATGCGGGGGGGTTCGTCGGAATAAATCACTATCAAAGTGCTAAGGTAGGTGTCGCAGCCATTCCAGTTATAAAAAAAAGGGGGGGCAAACTAGTGATCGTCGCCAATACCACCGATGATGACCCCGTGGGAAGCCCCTTCTATCGCACTGCCCTACATCTTCTCGAACATCTAGGCCCTGAGAAATTTATAAATTTGATCCATTCTGACTATTGGGGGGGCTTTCTGCCTGAACAGTGGCAGGTACAAATGTGGGCCAAGTTATTTGAAAAGATATCGTTTGATGATTTTGTGTATTATAGTCCCCAAACAAAAGAAAGCGATTATCTAATCCTCCCGGGTGAAAACGGCAATGCATATCTACCTACTAGTTTAGCATATAAGAATATTTTGGGAAACATCCCCAGAGTTATAAGGAACACATTGAAGGCGTGGACGACAGAAATGGGCTCTAATAACGAAAACAACACTGTTTCGATCGCTTTTATGGCCGATGGATACGGGTTGTTGTCCTAAAATAATTCCTTTGAAATGGAATTTGGATATAATACTTAAGATTATAACGGTCACAAAAAGGAGGTCCCAGACCCTCGGCCTGGAACCTCTATTCAGGCTCCTTATCAGGATACAATCTCTATTTGTTTGAATGCTTTGATTTGTTCCGTTATTGCGGTTTCCACCGGCAATCGTTCCATACTCGAAGCACCGTAAAAACCATTTATGCCCGGCATCTGTTTCATGGCCTTCGCAACATTTTCGGGGTAATCAAAAGGTCCCCCCCATGACAGATTACGAATACATCCTCACGCACCTCCCTGGCTGCTCGGGCAATTCGCATCGTGGTATCAATGGCTTCGTCCATGGACATAGCAACCTCAGCACCGATACTGCCCCCCCCAGTAGTAAGCCCAACGTGTGCTACAATCAAATCCGCCCCCCCAGCCTCCGTCATTGCTTTTGCCTCTTCTTCGTTAAAACGTAAGGGGTCGTGAGCAAATCCATCTCATGGGCTAAACGAATCATTTCGACCTCTTTGTCAAACCCTAATCCGCAGGCCTCCATGTTTGTCCGCATTTTACCATCGAACAAACCCACTGTAGGAAAATTTTGGACCCCAGAAAAACCAATTTCTTTGATATCTTTGAGGAACTTGGGCATTAACCTAAAAGGATCGGTCGCATTTACCCCGGCAAGAACCGGGGGGGTATTCTTAACGACCGGCAAAACCTCTCCAGCCATCTCCATTACAATTTGGTTCGCATCACCATAAGCAAATAATCCAGTAATAGATACACGTCCCGCCATTCTATAGCGCCCCGTATTATATAAAACGATTAGGTCAATTCCGCCCGCTTCTTCACACTTAGCAGATATGCCCGTGCCAGCCCCCCCTCCAATGATGGGAATACCTTTTTCCACCTGTTCGCGCAGTCTTTTGATAATGTCTTTTCTAGCTATCCTTTTCATTTTGATCCTCCCTAAGTAATTCTAACATTTTCATAGCGGCAATTTCCGAAAATTGGGGGGGGTCATTTACGTTATTGTCAATCAAAAGAACAGGAATCTCCGGGTTTATATTTTCCCTCACCGCATCAATAAAAGCCTGATTTGCCTCTGGCCACCAAAATGGCTCGTTTTCCATATCAACCTCAGAAACCCCCTTGGTTGGATGATAACAACTACTGGCCCATTTGCTTTATTAGCCTTTTCCGCGAAGATTTGCCCAAGTTCCCGGTTTTCTGCGGGTGTAGTCCTCATAAGAGTGACATTGTCACTCCACTTAAGAAACCGCCGCTTTTTGTATTTTTCTGGCACGGTTGACGCTGCCCAAAAGTTACACATGTCAAGGCAACCCGGCACGAGAACATAGGGAATACCCGCTAAGCCCGCTGCATCCAGGCGCTCTATACCCGCACTTAGTACCCCGCCACAGACTTCATCCGCATACTCCGTTGTTGTCATATCTAAAACGCCGGAGAAATAACCATCGTTAATTAACATTTCCATGGTGCGACCACCGGTCCCGGTCGCGTGAAACACTAGAACTTCATAACCATGTTCTTCTAAAATATGCCGGGCATTATCCACTGCCCGAGTTGTATTCCCAAACATGGACGCGGCGATTAAAGGTTTTTCGTCCCCCCATGTTGCTCCATCTCAACCTTCGCCATGCCACATATCGCGCCGGCCGCATGAATAAAAACCTGCCTACTAATGCTGTTTAACCCAGAAACGTCCACTATTGATGGCATCATGGTGATGTTCGTGTTGCTCACATACGGGCTCGTATCACCAGAAGCAAGGGTAGAGACCATAAGCTTTGGCACGGTAACCGGCAAAGCCCGCATTGCCGCGGTACCTATGGCAGTCCCACCACTTCCCCCCCATAGAAACGATCCCATGAAAGGAGCGCTCAGAATAAATCTCATTGATCACTTTAGCCACGCCATCGCACATTACATTTAACGCCTCACCGCGATCGTGCCTAACAGCTAAATCTTCTAAAGAAGAACCGCCTTTTTGAGCAACTACATCAGCACCTATATCCGGCTCCCAAGATGAAGACCCTAAAATTCCCACGTCGATTACAAATGTCTCACAGCCTTGTTTTCTATTTCTTCTTTGAGAAATGCGAATTCTTCCGCCTTTGTATCCAAGGTACCAACAATAACAATTATTTTCTTCACATTTTGCATCCCCCCCTTGTTTACTATACTCCAAGATATTTGTGGCGGAGTTCCGGATCGGCCAGAAACTCCCCCCCTGTTTTTCCTTCGTAAACCGTCTTTCCGCCTAGGAGGACATAAACACGCTCAGAAAGAGCCTCAGCGATATGAATATTCTGCTCAACTAGAAGGATACTGATTCCGCTGGCCAACAATTCGCGGCAAATACTAATCACCCGTTCGTTAACCATGGGGACAAGCCCTCCGAAGGTTCGTCAAGAAGGATTATTTCAGGATTCGTGACTAAAGCGCGCCCAATTGCTAGCATTTGTTGCTCTCCACCGCTTAATCTGGTGCCACCTATTCTTCTGCGGTCATAAAGCTCGGGAAACAATTCGAAGACACGATCAGGTGACCAGTGATTTGGATCGTCCCTCCTTCGATACGTCAGTGTAAGGTGTTCGGAAACAGACAAAGAAGGAAACAATCTTCTGCCCTGGGGGGGACATAACCTAGCCCCATTCGAGAAATCCCATGCGGCTGCATGCCGATCAGCTCTTGCTTTTCCACCGAATACTCCCAGAGGAAGGAACGGTCAATCCCATTATTGACCGCAGAAGAGTGGTCTTGCCCATACCATTCCTTCCCAAAACGGCGACACATTCTTGGCCGATTGAAAGGGAGCAACCTTGTAACACATGACTATCCCCGTAAAAGGTATTAAGATCATCTATATCAAGCCTACGCTTATACGAATCGGTATTTACCATGCAATCATCTCCGCTTGTTTTTCTGTCGCAACCACAAGCCGCCCGCTCATCAAGCATATGCACTACCAAGATAGACTTCTTGAACTAATTTGTTGTTGCGAATACCCTCCGAAGTATCTACCGCAATCATTTCACCGCGATTCAAGACATAAATCCGTTCAGCGATACCAAGCACGATTTCCATATCGTGTTCTATCAAGATTAATGTAACTTCTTTAGGCAATTTGTTGATAAGAGAGGTCAGAGTTGCACGCTCCGAAGCGGATAACCCCCCCGCCGCCGGCTCATCCAACATAATCAGCTGAGGACGCATTGCCATGGCCATTCCCAACTCTAGTTGCCTCTGCTGACCATGGGATAATTCTTTAACGGGAACCAGAAATTCCTCTGTTAATCCGACTTGATTGGCTATCTGCTGCGCCCATTCCCTCTTTGAGTGGAATCTTCTCCAATTCGAAAAAAAAGGTAAACTCTATTCTTGAATTGGCACCTCCGGCCAAAAACAGACTCTGCTCTACCGTCATCTCAAGAAAAAGCTCGGAAATTTGATATGTCCTTCCTAGCCCTAATCGTGCCCTCTGTTGAATAGAGGCGTTGGTAACATTCCTGCCAAAGATGTGTATTTGTCCAGCGTCCGCCCGAAGTTCACCGGCAACCAGGTTAAACAAGGTAGATTTGCCCGCCCCATTTGGACCAATCAAAGCGACTTTTTCACCCTTTTTATAGACAGCGAGACAGACCGAACTGCATGCACGCCCCCAAAGCTCTTACATAAGTCCTCTATTACCAGCACATCGGTGTTACCGTGACTTCTCATATCTTTTTACTCCCTAGCTATCAAAGATGCATTTTGTCAACACAAGGCCGATGGGAGGCAGAGCCCCCCCATCGTTATCATTCAAAGCTCGATGAGCCTAATCAACAAAAGGAATAAACTCGTAATCTTCGTCAACTTGAAGCAATTCTTCGGGCATTTCGTTGCGCTTATTGACTGGATAATTACCGACATCTTCCGGGAAACTCATGTAAACTGCAGGATCGTAGGGACCGAATTGACTGACTTCTTTCACAGTGTAAAGAGCTTTATTGTAGAGATTCCCATCCTCGTCGAGTGTGATTTGCCTGACATACACATTTTGCACGGCATTGTTGTATTCGTCGAGATAAATTGGACTGCGGGGCGCGTCAGACATGTCAACTTCGCGCATCGCGTTAACGAATGCCATTTTATCCGAAACATCGCCATCTAAAACATCAACCGCGCGGAGTATCATTTTCATCGTCACATATGCAAATTCCGATGCCGCCGATGGTAGGTGACCCCAGCGATCGACGAACGCGTCCCGAAACGCTATCCATTCGGGACTATTTAGATTATCTGCAACCAAATGAGCGGAATAGCAACCAACAATTTCTTTCGGCATGGATTCTAAATCCGGACGCTCAAAGGTGTTGGACTGCCCAAGCAATGGAATCATTTCATGCATTCCAAATTCAACAAATTGCTTGACAAAGGCAATTGCGTCCGAACCTGCACCGTTGTATAATACAGCATCATACCCTTGGTTCAACGGTATTGTAGCTATCAGTGATGAAAAGTCACCTTGTGGCACTGGATGCCATACTGTTGTAATTGTCTCTCCGCCGCCACGGAAAAAGCCGCGTTTAAAGCCACCCATTTGATTGTAAGGGTATGAGTAGTCTTCACCAATCATGTATATTTTTTTTGTAACCTAGTTCCTTTGCAACCCAATACCCGAAGACATCCATCGGTTGCGCCCCCCCGTCCAAGTCGGACGCAAAATATAGGGATAGAATTCCCGCATGGTCATATCCTCGGATGCAGAATACATGGATACGACAGGAATGTTTTTACCCCCCGCATGAAATCTCCCACAGTAAGACCCTCGTCACCGGAAACAAGACCCGTGATAACATCAACTTTATCCTGCTCCACTAGCTGCGCCGCCCTCAGAACGGCGAGGTCGTTGTCCAACTGGTCGTCCGCATAAATTACAGTAATTTTTTTTGCCGGCAACCTCATAATCAACTTCTTCAAGGGCCATAATCGCACCCTCTTTTTGAAGCGTTCCAAATGACGAAAACACGCCAGTGAAGGCACTTAAGAACCCAATTTTGACTTCTTCGGCGGCGTAGCTAGGCATCACAGATGTACCAACTAGCAGCACCAAAACTAGCACGAAGCATAGAGTTTTTTTTCATTTTAGTCCTCCTTAAGAAATCTTACCAAAGACAATCTTGGATAGCCCACCCCCCCAACCTCCTTTCAACCACATAGTTGCCTTACTTTGTTTTGCTGAATCTAAGTGTTTTTCTCATACGGCTTAACACGGCTGTCCCTTTTAGTCCATCCAGAAACCCAAGAATTCCATTGGGGGCCAAGACAACAACTGCGAGAAAGATTAACCCTATTACGGTATTATATCGGGCAGTAGCCTGACTAATAAGTACATCCAACCAAACGGCTAATGCTGTCCCAAATATCGGTCCCCAAAAATAGTTAGAACCACCTAGGATAACCATCAACAAAATCAAAATAGTCCGGCTCATTTGGATCGTAGTGGGCGTTATTATCCCGGTTGCGTACACACTGATAACCCCCCCAATTCCCGCGTATAAGCCAGCTATTACAAAAAGAATGACTCTTAACCAATAGACGGGATACCCTAAAGCCGCCATTCTTTTAGCGCTGTCTCTAACACCATTGAGAGCAAGCCCAAACGGCGAATTGCTAATGCGCCACAAAACAAATACGCCAAGCATCACCAAGGCCAGGGCCCCCCCAATAAAAATTATCGGGATTGGCGAAATCAATGCCGAGTATAGAAAATGGCCTAAACCCTCTGATTCCCGCCCAACCATGCAAAAGACTCGTATTTTGTCTTGCAAACGCCCAACAAATCTGCCCTAGTGCTAATGTGAGCATAAGAAATACCGTTCCGTGGGTACGCATTACCACAAGCCCAAAGAATAGTGCCACTACTAACACCCCGAAAATGGCTATCAATTCAGGCATTGGGAAAGGCCATCCTCTTTCCACGCCCAAAAGACCGATGATATATCCGGATAAACCGAACAAAGCTGTCTGTGTTAGACTGATCATTCCCCCGAGTCTAACCAGCATGCCAACGCTTAGGGATAAGAACGAGAAAAAATAATCCTTGTAAAGGTTGTGACAACATAGCGCGAAGCATAAAGAGGAAGAAGAATTAAAGATACAAGTACCAATCCACCCAATCCAACTTTTATCCAATGCTTATTGCTAGACACTTTACAGTCTCCTTCCAAAAAGACCCTGGGGGCGTACGGCTAGAACAATGGCCATGGGTATAAAAACCAAGAACATGGACCATTGTGGTGCAAAAGCCATGCCCCATGATAGTATCTGCCCGAGTAAAATAGCACTTACTATTGCCCCCCCGCCCAGACTACCCATGCCACCCACGATTATTACCACCAACGAATACGTAAGAATAGTTGAATCTTCCCGGGGGGGCGTCAAACTGAGAAACTCCCCCAAGCACCGA
>JMBV01000491.1_pt1 | contig 12297 bp, 24 predicted proteins | sample 616531 | NCBI WGS metagenome assembly JMBV01 (sample SAMN02727904, study PRJNA239997) | anaerobic digester metagenome | biome: anaerobic digester; isolation source: mesophilic anaerobic digester inoculated with municipal waste water sludge... | place: Germany: Bielefeld University, CeBiTec ... | reverse complement strand
AGGATCTGATGTGGCAGCACCTTCAAATACAGTTATTTCTGGTGCTCTAGTTTCAATTATATTTTTTGTTATATCTAATATTTCTTCAATATTAACATATATTCTTAAATAAGGTTTTGGCCCTAATGTTGTAGATAAATAGCAATATTCACACATACCAGGGCAAGAAGTAGCTAGGGGAAGTTGATAATGGGCAGAAGGTTTACAAGTTTGAAAAGTTTTACTTCTCCTAACTCCAATAACTAAGGTATGCTTTGCTTCCCTATAGGCTTCTGTAGGAGTATCTCCAGTTATACCAATAACTCTGTTATGAGAAGTGGTAGGCTTTACTGGTATATTTGATTTTTTTTAAAGTAATCTACCAAATTTTTACCAATAGGATAATTTAAAGCATCAGGTTCATAAAATACTTGTTTAGGTATAAAATCTATCAAAATTATTCACCTCTTAAATATATAATTCCCTAATAATATAATATTACACATATAATAACATCAAGCATTTAGGTGCTACATATTGTATAATATAGATAAGAATAATTTGCAAAGGATAGTTGGGATGACATTTATTAAAATATAAATTAAGGTAGGGATATATATGAAAGCTATAATTAATGGAAAAGTTGTTACTAAAGAAGAAATTTTAATGGGAAAAACTATTATATTTGATGAAAAAAAATAATAGATATAGTAGATGATAACTTAATTTACAAATATAAGCTTGAAGAAAAAAATTGATGCCAATGGAAATTATGTATTTCCAGGTTTTATAGATATTCACATTCATGGTGCAGGTGGATACGATACTATGGATGGAAATATAGAGGCTCTGGAGACAATAAGTAAAACCATTGCAAAGAAGGGCACTACTGGGTTTTTAGCTACTACAATGACTATGGACAAAGCTAGTATATTAAATGCTTTTGATACTGTAAAAGAAGCAATGAATATGGGAATGCCTGGTGCAGAAATATTAGGTGTTCATATGGAAGGGCCTTTTATTAATATGGGAAAAATGGGTGCCCAAAATCCAGAATATATTCTAAAACCAGATTATGATTTAGTAAAGGATTATTTAGATATAATAAAGATAATTACTTTAGCACCTGAAGAAGATGAAAATCATGAATTTATTAAAAACTAAGTGAAGATATAGTATTGTCCATTGGCCATACTAATGGGGATTATGAAGAAACTATGGAGGCTATAGATAATGGTATTAGTCATGCTACTCATACTTTTAATGCCATGACTCCATTGAATCACAGATCTCCTGGAGTAGTAGGAGCTATTATGAATTCTGACATTACTTGTGAGCTAATTGCCGATTGTATCCATGTTCATCCTGGAGCCTTTAATGTACTAATAAAGGTAAAAGGTGATGAAAAGGTAATTTTAGTTACAGATTCCATGAGAGCAGGATGTATTAAAGAGGGAATTTATGATTTAGGTGGTCAAGAGGTAATAGTTAAAGACGGAGCTGCCAGACTTAGAACTGGCTCTTTAGCTGGAAGTGTATTAACTCTAAATATAGCTCTTAAAATATTATAGAAAACACAGATTTAAACTTTAGTCAAGCAGCTAATATGCTATCTCAAAATCCAGCGAATTTATTAGGCTTAGGAGAAAGAAAAGGCAGTATATCTATTGGAAAAGATGCAGACTTAGTAATACTAGACGAAGAATATGATGTGAAAAAAAACCGTTCGAGGTGGAAATATAATATTTTGATGTAATGGGGACAGTTCTTCTTGCACTCCCACATTCTTATAAATATAAAAAAATGCACCAGTACCTGTCCCTGGTGCATTTTTTTTCTTTCCTTATTTTCTATATATATTATATCATAAATTTTTCCAAATTTAAAGACTTATAATTTTGTAGAATCTATAATAGAATATAGTCATTATCCTATTTTGAGATTTTGAAAGGGGGGGAGATGTCTATGGAAAATTATGAGGGTGAATTAAAAAAAGAAATGGAATATTTTAATAAGGCTATATTAGAAATTCAATTGCAATTATCCGAGAGATTAATTGAATCTGGTGCCAGTAAGGAGGATGTAATTGCTCTAAGGCGAGAAATGTGGGAGGACGTGGGACATGCAGCTGGGGGGGATATTGATAAATTAGGAGAACTAGCTCAATATCTTCAAAATTTAAATATGCAAACCTCATCTTACCTTTCAGAAGTAGAAGAAATTGAAAAACTTAAAAGGTTACAGGACTCCCCCCCATATTTTGCCCGAGTAGATTTTAGGGAAGATGGATATGAAGAAGTAGAAAGCATATATATTGGTAAATATACCTTAATCAACGATGAGCACGAGATTCTTATTTATGATTGGCGTTCACCAATTTCCAGTATCTTCTATCAATTTGAGCTAGGGGGATGTATATTACAATGCGCCAGTAGGCAAAATATCAGGAGAAGTTTCATTAAAGCGCCAGTACGAAATAAAAAGAGGAAAATTTGAATATTTTTTTTGATGCAAATATTGAAATAGTAGATGAATTTTTGAGAAAATTATTATCCCAAAACTCTTCTACCAAAATGACAAATATAGTAGAAACCATCCAAAGGGATCAGGATATAATTATTCGGGACGAAAAAAAATGAATTATTAATGGTACAGGGAGTAGCTGGTAGTGGGAAAACTTCAGTAGCTCTACATCGGGCAGCTTATCTAATGTATCAAGGAGGAACATCAAATTTATCTCACAATAATATTGTAATTATTTCACCAAATAAATTATTTAGTCAATATATTTCAGATGTATTACCAGAACTAGGAGAAGAAAATGTAGAAACTTTAGGTTTTGAAGATATTTTTTTATGAAATTATCGGAGGCAAAAAAACCACACAAAATCGAAATGAATTTTTTTGAAGAACTATTTACCTATGATTCTACTACGGAAAAAGATTTAATAAGATCCAGTATGGAATTTAAAGGCTCTAATACTTTTATTATTATGCTAAAAAGACTTATCTATTACTATGAACATAATACTCCTTTTGAAGATATTTATTATAATAATCATTATTTATTCCATAGAGATTTTCTTAAAAATAGATTTTTGCAAAGAAGTGAATACATTTCCACTTATGGAGGTTTAAAGCAAATTGAAAATATGATTTTAGAGGAAATTAGGCGAGAAAGAAGAAATAGAATAAAGGGCTTAGAAGAGTTTATATCCAGATATCCAAGTCATATGTTTGAAATTAAAGAATATGCAAGGATGTTGTCCATTAAAGAAAATGCCAAATTAGTAAATCAAATTCAAGGATTTATTACAATAGATTATTTTAAGCTTTATTATGAAATGTTTTTTTTAATAAAGAACTATTTTATAATTTAGCTAAGGACTTGGAGCTTCTAGAAAATATTGAAGAAATTAGATGCTATACAGTTAAGAATTTGCAAAGAGAAACACTCAAATATGAAGATGCTTTAGCATTAACCTTCTTGAAAATAAAAATGGGGGATAATAATATATCTAAGGACATCAAGCAGGTAGTAATAGATGAGGCTCAGGACTATTATCCAATCCATTTTGAAATACTAAATTTGCTTTTTCCTAGTGCTAAATATACCATTCTAGCTGATATAAATCAAACTATAGAAAAACAAGCCACATTAAATTTTTATGAAGAAATCCAGAAAATCTTCCATAAAAAAAACATCAAACTTATTAACCATGTCTAAATCCTTTCGTTCTACTAATGAAATCATAGAATTTAGTTCAAAATTTATAGATGAATCTATAGAGATTGAATCCTTTAGCAGAAATGGATTGCCACCGGAAATTATTTATAAAGACAATAGACAGAAATTAGATGAGAAACTTATAGAAATCATAGGAGAGTATAAAAAGGCAGGGTATGAATCCATTGCCATATTATGTAATAGTCTAAAAGAAGCAAGGGAACTATATTCTAGTTTAAAAATCCTGCAGAGATTAAATTAATAGAGGATACTGATAATAATATAGCAGGCACTCTCATTATTCCAGTTTATATGGCGAAAGGCTTAGAATTTGACGCAGTAGTTGCCTATGAAGTGGATGAAGAACTACTTTATATTGCCTCCACAAGGGCATTGCATAGACTTTCATTATTAGATGCAAGAGGTGAAGTATATGATATCAAATAAAATTATCTATCTATTGGCAGAAATAATGGGAGTAGATAATGAGGATATAAATTTAAAAACAAAATTTATAAAAGAATACGGAATTAAACCTATTGATGTGGCAAAACTAATTATAGCTATAGAAGAAGAGTTTAATATAGTAATACATGATGATAAAGCAGCTTTTTTTATGGATGTAGGAGACATAGTAGAATATATTGAAATCTACTCCTAATTAATGATATAATTAACAATGTTAAATATTAACCACATCGAAGGAGGATATATATGATAAAAGCAGCAGAGAAAAAAAATAGATATTGTGGAAATGTTGCATTATTATTGGCAAATTACCAGTGAAAGAGGTAAGGTAGGTGAAGCTTATATAATAGATGTAGCAAACAGGCCTGAAATGAAAAATATTTATGATGATGAATTTAATGAAGAAGAAGTGAGAAAAGTACTAAGCTGTATATCTAATAAGGAGCCCTTAAACAGTCAATGCCAAAAGTCTAGGAAATTTTGGAACAATAATATGTGGATGTTAGAGGATTTAGAATATACAGAAATGATGATTAAACCAGTTAAAACTTTAAACCTAGATTCTATAATGAATAAATTAAATACAAAAATTGAAAATCCTAAATACGACAAATTAGAAGTTTTGTTTATCCCAGCTACAAGTGAGGAATATTTAATTAATGAAAATAAACTAATTATTAATTTCTTTAGAGTTAAACCTGATTTATATGAAGAAGGAAAGGTAAGTATAGGTGATACAAATTTTGAGGATTTCATTGAAGAAAAATTAATTGAATTACTTAGTAAATAAAATAGTTTTATATTAAAATAGTACCCTCAAATTAATTTGAGGGTACTATTAGTTATTTCAAGGGTTGTTTTTCATTGTCTCCTTAGAAAAGAAGCAATAGTATTTTTGAAAATTTTTACACTAATAAAGAAATATTATTTTTCATATTATAATAAAAAAAATATATAGTATAATAGTAACAATCAGTTCACAGCCAATAGGATAGACTTTGCATTTTATTATATTTTATCCATAGAGATTCTCCTTTACAATATATGCTCTATGATTATATCATATTATGAAAATAGAATAGGTGCAAAAAAATGCCTAGGTCTTTGCACCTAAGCATTTTAAATTATTTAATTAACTTTTCTAACATTACCTCTGTATCTTTAGCCGCCTTTTGCATAATTTCATCAATCACACCTCCAAAGGTTTTGGCAACTAGTCCAGAATTCATTCTTCCAATATAGGTTTTTCCATCACTTTTGTGTAAATTGAAACTCTACAGGGCATCATTGGGGGGGAAACTATTCTTTCATAATCTAGTTTTAAAATTTCTGCTGAATATTTAGAGGAGCATAGTTCATAAACTTTTATCTCTCTAACATCATGGCCAAAGCCTTTTAGGGTTTCTTGCATATCATGAACCATAGAAATTTTCCAGCCAGCTGAATTTACTTCCTCTTCAAAATTAGATATAGTGGTTTCAAAATCGTATTTGCTTTCATCCTCTAGCATCATTAAACTCGGTGCTTTTTTTTAAACATAATTAGCCCCATTAGTAAAATCCCTAAAATTAGCCCAATAGCCAAAATAATTATATTATTATTCATAATTAATTCACCCATAAAATTACCTCCATAAATTATATTATCTATTTAATAGTATAATATAATTTATGGAGGTTTATCTGTAACTTTATCACATATTATAATTCCATATTTAAAATAGTTATTTTTCCTCTATCTAATTTAAGAACTCCTTGATTTTCTAGGGACTTTAAAGATCTACTAGCTACCTCTCTAACACTACCTATTTCATATGCTAATTCCTCATGGGTGATATATATAATATTGCTATTCTTCCTTAGGCTTTCTAATTCTAAAAAGTCTAAGACTCTATCATTTATAGTTTTAAAAGTAACATCTTCGAATTTCATTACTATTTCTTCCATCTTTAATAGAATATTTGAACAAAGAAATTTTTGAAATTTAGAATCCTGTATTAGATAATTAGACACAATATAAGAGGGAATTGCTATGATTTTAGCATCGTACTCCACAGTAGCAGTAGCCGAGAAAACTGTTTTACCAAGTATGCATGAAGCATTGACAATACATATTTCCCCCCCTTTTCCAATACGATAAAGCACCACTTCTCTACCCTCTTCAGAGATTTTAGATACCTTTATAGATCCGTTTAAAACCATATAAATATATCACAAAATTTTTCCTCCGCATTCATCAATATATGACCTTTTTGAAATTCATAATAATTGGCATTTTCAATAAAAATATTCTTGTTTTTTTTCACTAAGGTAATTTAAAAAAATCGAAATTATTTTCTAATTGATTAAATATCTTTAAATCTATCATTTTTCATTTCCTTTTCTAGCTTTTATAGGTATTATATCACAAATTTCTTTAGAATTAAATATTTTTGAATTATAACAGAGTTTATGTGGTATAATAGTAAAAACTTGATAGGAGGTGTTAGTTATGGGAAATAAAAGAAATTACACCAAAAGCGAAGAAATAGCAAACGGGCTTACCCACGGACTAGGAATTATTTTTGGCATAGTGGCTTTAACAGTTTTACTTATATTATCCATTAGAGAAAAGATATATTATCTATTGTTGCATTTAGTATATATGGATTTTGTTTAATCTTTATGTATCTATCCTCTACACTATATCATAGCATTAAAAATAATAGGGCAAAGGAAATTTTAAGAGTATTTGACCATTCTTCTATTTATCTATTTATAGCAGGAACCTATACACCAATAGCCTTATTATCTATGACAGGAGGCCTAAGAATTGGAATTATGATAGCCATATGGTCTATTGCCATTATTGGAATAATATTTAAATTATTTACTATTGGGAAATTTGACAAATATAAGGCCTTTTCTCTAATGCTATACATAGGTATGGGCTGGATAGCATTATTTACCATAAGGCCAATAATTCAAATGACTTCCATAAATTTTATATTATGGATACTAGGGGGGGAGGAATTGTCTATACACTAGGCACCATATTCTATAGCATTAAAAAAAATACCCTATAATCATGCAATATGGCATGTCTTTGTTTTAGGTGGTACAGTATTGCATTTTGTAGGAATATTATTACATTTGACATAATAAAAGGGAGGGTCATTTACATTAGGCCCTCCTAGCAGCTATAACATCTACTCCTAGTCCTAAAACATTCTCTATAATCACATCTCCTCTTTAATAGGGGGGGCAGATACTTCAGTATTATTAAATATAAACATAATTTCATCCACCTTATCCTTAGGCACAACTCCTGTAGTTTTAACAGGCAATCTTTTCATATTGCCATTTTTAAGCATAACTCTGCCAGTTAGTACTCGGGATGGTTCTATCATTTCCTTTATGCCAAATTCGGCACCTCTATTACAACTATTTCCTTCTACAGTATAACCAGAAGGACTGGAACTATTTTTGGTAACAATTAGTTCGCAGCCAATAGGACAGACTTTGCATTTTACTATATTTTTATCCATGGACATTCTCCTTTACAATATATACTCTATGATTATATCATATTATGAAAAATAGAATAGGTGCAAAACTGTTGACTTAAGGAGAATTATATAATAATTTAATAATATAGTGGAACTTACTAAGAAAAAAATTTTAATGGGGGGGTGAAAACATGGCAGCTAAAATAGAAGTTAATTTTCACGATATAGATAAAGTAGATGATAAATCTTTAAAATTTGCAGTAATAGTCTCCAAATTCCAAGATAAATGGGTATTTGTTAGACATAGGGATAGGAATACATGGGAAATACCTGGTGGCCATAAGGAAATTGAAGAAACCATAGACGAAACTGCAAAAAGGGAATTATTTGAGGAAACTGGAGCGAAGGATTTTCAAATTAAGCCAGTATGCGATTATTCTGTAACTAGAAATAATATTCCTTCTTATGGAAGATTATTTTTTTTAGTGAAATAAAAGAATTAGGCCAATTACCAGATTATGAAATAAAAGAAATTCAATTATTTGATGGGATTCCAGATAATTTAACATATCCTGAAATTCAGCCCTATTTATTTAAGAAAGTTAAGGATTTAGAATCGCAAATAGGCTATAAAATAGATTTTTTTGGAAGATAGTGGTAGTGCAAGGGGAACTGTCCCCCCCGATGCATCAAAAATTTGTCCCATATGTGGACAAGATAATAATTGTCAAAGTCATGAGAAAGAATGTTGGTGTTTTCATATAAAAATTCCAAAGGGCATATTAGATTTAGTTCCAGAGGATAAAAAAAGGAAAGGCTTGTATTTGCAAATCTTGTATAGAAAAGTATAAGGAGGAAAACAATTGCTAAAAGAAGTATATCCAAATATATATTTAAATGAAATTCCATTGCCTAATAATCCACTAAAGGCATTAAATTCCTATATAATAGTATCAGAAGATAAAAACCTGATTATAGACACTGGCTTTAATAGAAAAGAATGTAAAGATGCTTTAATGGAAGGTATAGAAAAATTAGAGTTAAACTTAGATAATACCTATTTATTAATAACCCATCTTCACGCAGACCATTCAGGTTTGGCAGCAGAGTTAAATCAAAGAGGAGCTAAGGTATATGCAGGTGAAATAGATGGGGGGGAAATGATAAATCAAATGAGTAAATCAGCCTATTGGGAAAATTTCAATGAATACAAAGTATTATTTGATTTAGAAAAGGACAATTTATCATTTTACGATCATCCAGGTTATAAATACTGTCCAAAGGAGGATATAGATTTTATTTCTCTAAGGGAAGGGGGGGACAATTTAGTTATTGGGGATTATAATTTTGAAATTATAGATATTCCAGGTCATACCCCCCCTGGCCATATTGGACTATATGAAAGAAACCATAAACTATTTTTTTTGGTGGAGACCATGTATTAGACAGCATTACCCCAAATATTGCCTTTTGGGGGGGCTTTGAAGAAGATATATTGGCAGTGTATTTCAATAGTCTTAAAAAAAATCTATGATTATAATATAGATTATTTATTTTCTTCCCATAGAAATATAATTAGAGACCATAAGGGGGGAGAATAGATGAACTTTTAGCTCATCATCAGGAGAGACTTAAGGAAATCCAAGGTATAATCGAAAATGACTATATAACAGTTAGGGATGTAGCTAGTAAAATGCATTGGGATATAAGAGCAAAGGATTGGGAGGATTTCCCCAGCCCTCAAAAATGGTTTGCCACAGGAGAGGCTATGTCTCATTTAGAACATTTAGTATATATTGGGAAAGCAGAAAAGATAGAGAGTAAAGGCATATTATATTATAAAATGAAATAAGGAGGAGTTTAAATGAAAGCATTATTAGTAATTGATATGTTAGAAGATTTTATTGACAGTGAAGGAGCATTAACTACGGGACCAGCTGGAGAGGAAATAGTGGATTTTATTCAGGAAAAATTCATGAATTCAGAGAAAAGGATTATCCAATTATTTATATTTGTGATAATCATGAAATAGACGACAAAGAGTTTCAAATGTTTCCAACCCATTGTGTAGCTGGCACATCTGGTAGTGAAATTATTGAAGCTCTAGCGCCTGAAAAGGGAGATAAAATAATTAGAAAGCGAAGATATAGTTCCTTTTTTTGGTACAGATTTAGATTTATATTTAAGGGAAAATGAAATAAATGAAATTTATTTAGTTGGGGGGGTATGTACTAATATATGTGTATTATATACTGCTGCTGATGCTAGGAATTTAGCCTATAATGTAAATGTATATGAAAATGGTGTAGCATCCTTTGATGAAAAGGCCCATGAATTTGCATTAAAGGAAATGGGAACTACCCTAGGCTGCAATATAATTTAAAAAAAACTTCCTAAAAAGCCTTATATTATTTCTTTATATATGATACTCTATAATAGTATAATAAAAATAGAAGGAGATATTTGTGTTGATGAGGAATAAAAAAACTAGTTTTATTATTAATTGTAATTTTAAGTATTTCTTTTTTTAGGAGGATGTAAAAAAAGAAGATGGAGAACCTAATGAAGGAGAAATAGATGAAGTAGAGGGAGGAGAAAATATGGCATTAGAACAATTAAAGGCACCAGAAAAAGGGGGGGAAGAAATAGCTGTAATCACCACTAATTATGGCGAAATTAAAATAAGACTGTTCTCAGAAATTGCACCAAAGGCAGTAGAAAACTTCAAAACCCATGCTAAGGATGGCTATTATAATGGATTAACTTTCCATAGAGTTATGCAAGATTTTATGATTCAAGGTGGAGATCCAAGTGGTAATGGTACAGGTGGTGAAAGTATCTGGGGGGGTACTCCCTTTGAAGACGAATTTGATATAAATTATCGTAATTTTAGAGGTAGTTTATCTATGGCTAATTCTGGACCAAATTCTAATGGTTCTCAATTTTTCATAGTTCAAAACAAGGAAGTAGAACCGGAAATTATTAGCCAAATGAGAGAATTAGGAGAAGAAAAAGGCTATCCAGAAGCAGTAGCTGACGCCTATGAAAAATTAGGTGGAGCCTATTGGTTAGATTTTCAACATACAGTATTTGGCCATGTATTTGAAGGTATGGATGTAGTAGATAAAATTGCAGCTGTAGAAACTGGAGAAAAGGATAAACCAGTAGAAGATGTAATAATGGAGAAGGTAGAAATAATAAAATTTAAATAAAGGAGAGATAAACCAATGCAAGGCATGGGTATGTATGGTGTAATTGGAGTATTAGGTCTTATACTAGGTCTAGCAAAAGAAATTTTAATAGTTATAATCTTAGTTCAAGGGATTAGACTGGCAAATATATTTATTAAGAAAAATAAAAATGATGATATTCCACCAGAGGATAAAAATGATACTTCAGTTTATATTTATGAAGAGGAAGAAAATCCGGAGAACCAAAATTTAGATCAATAAAAAAAATAGGTTTTATCTAAGAACTTAGATAAAACCTATTTTATTTATTCCTGCCATTTCATAAATTTATCTTCCAAAAGGGCAATTACTTTATACATTAATGCAGAAATTAAAGCCAATATAAATACACTCATCATAACTAAATCTAGCTTAAATACTTGGCCTCCGTAGACTATTAAATAACCTAAACCTGCCTTAGATACTAAAAATTCCCCTACTATTACCCCCAACCCAGGATAAACCAATATTTACTTTTAATGTGCTAATCATAGTTGGAATAGAATAGGGCAATACTACCTTTTTAAAAACTTGAAATTTGGTCCCTCCAAAGGTTTCAATTAATTTTATTTTATCCTCGTCTACTGAAACAAAACTTATATACATATTCATAATGGTAATTACTATAGACACTGTAATGGCTGTAACTATAATACCAGAATATCCAGCTCCTACCCAAATTATAATAATTGGCGCCAGGGCAGTTTTAGGGAGGCTGTTCAGCATTACTAAATAAGGGTCTAAAACCTTGGCCCAAAAATCTGACCACCAAAGGCCAATGGCTATTAAAATCCCCAATATAGTTCCTGCTAAAAATCCAACTACAGTTTCAAATACAGAAATACCTATATGATAATATAGATTACCATCCTGGCTGTATTGTAAAAACAATTTCCAAACTTGGGAAGGATAACTAGTTAGGAAGGAATCTATTAGATTTAGTTTTGCAGCTAATTCCCATAGACCCAATCCTATAATTAAAATTGATATTTGAACAATGAAAATAGCTTGTTTTCTTCTCTTTAGCTTTTTTTAAATATTTATTATGTTCACTAGATATATTAGACATGAATATCTAACTCCTTCCATATTTTATTAAAATAAAATCTAAACTCTGGTGCTTCTCTACATTTAAGAGGTGTTCTTATTCCATTAGGACAGTTTAATTCTATTTCAATAATATCCTTTATTGTGGCTGGTCTATTGGAAAGTATAATAATCCTATCTGATAAAGATATGGCTTCGGCAATATCATGGGTAACCAATAGGGCAGTCTTCTTTTCTTTTTTTTAATATAATTCCAATTTCATCTGCTATGGCAAGTCTTGTTTGATAATCTAGGGCGGAAAAAGGTTCGTCTAATAATAATAAATTAGGCTCTACAATTAAAGTTCTAATAAGGGCTA
>JMBV01000490.1_pt1 | contig 12307 bp, 18 predicted proteins | sample 616531 | NCBI WGS metagenome assembly JMBV01 (sample SAMN02727904, study PRJNA239997) | anaerobic digester metagenome | biome: anaerobic digester; isolation source: mesophilic anaerobic digester inoculated with municipal waste water sludge... | place: Germany: Bielefeld University, CeBiTec ... | reverse complement strand
TCAATCTGTAATATTAAACAGTGTAATACATGTTAAAGTACGAGAAGGTTCAAACTTATGAAGATTATATTTTACAGATGCCAAATGAGAAGGTTGGAGGAGAGATTGAGCCAATTGAAGCTGAAGATTACTTAGCTAAGTCTGATTCGTTTATACGACCTGGAAACCAGCAAGATCCTTCTTTGCATCCATATGAAACAGTGTCAAGAAAACTGAATATTATAGACGGAAACTCTTGGGATCAAGTTGGACAAAAGGTAATGTGGGAATTTGAGGTACCTGAAGACGGTATTTATTACTTTGCTTTCAGATACTCACAGTCTATCAACGAAGGGATCTCTGTGTTTAGAAATGTTTATATAGACGGTGAAATAATATTTTCTGAATTGATGAGTTATATGTTTGCATATACTGGGTTACGGTACAAGAATGTATTTCTAGAAGATAAAAATAGTGGAGAACCATTTGGGATATGGTTGAAAAGGGGACGCATACAATTTCTTTAGAGGTTGATGGAACACCTTTAGATGATGTTATTAACGAACTTAGAAATTTAATCTTTGAAATTAATCAAACTGGCCTAGAGATAAAAACTTACGGGCGGAGTTGTTGATAAAACAGGAAATGGGATATACAACTATATTTACCAGATATTGTTGAAAGGTTTGAAGGTTGGGCAAATAAATTAGATGATATATACAATGAGATTGAGGCATTTTTGGTCAGACTCCTGCTTCAATAATTAATCTTAAAATTGCAGCTAAAAATATTAGAGATCTTGCAAAAGAACCCGATAAAATACCGATTAGGTTGAATAAACTGAGTGAAGGTTTTTCTTCAGCGTCTAACTTGATTTCTGAAACGATCGATGTACTCTCAACTCAACCGTTAAATCTGGATAGAATTTATGTATTAAACTCACCAGTCTTACCAGATGATGAAGTAGGTTTTTTTAACTAGGTTTATGGAAGGGTTGAAACGATTTGTTTTTTTCTTTCTTTCCACAGAATAAGGAGTATATGGCTGTAAGTGATAAGAAATCTGATGAGCTTTTGGTTTGGGTTAATAGGCCAATACAATACGTTGAAATGCTTCAACAAATGACAGACTCTGATTTTACTTCAAAAACAGGTATAAGTGTGAGGTTTTCTGTTATGCCCAATGAACAAAAACTAATCCTAGCAAATGCTGCAAATATAAGTCCTGATTTGGCTTTGGGAATAAGCAACTACATTCCGTATGATCTAGCTATCAGAGGGGCAGTATTTGATTTAACGGAGTTTGACGATTTTTGGGAGTATATAAGTAGAGAGTACAATTTGGAGACTTTGATCCCCTTTTATGTAGATGGAAAGGTTTATGGAGTCACCGAGACTCAAGACTTTTATGTTTTATTTTATAGGAAGGATATATTAGAAAGTTTGAACTTGGAGGTACCTCAAACTTGGGATGAAGTACAGATAGCGATGTCAACTCTTTACAGAAATTCTATGAACTTTTATTTGCCAATGGCTGGATGGACAGGCTTAAAACCTTTTTACACTACTGTTCCTTTTATCTATCAAAGTGGAGGAAGGTTGTATACTGATGATGGTTTAAAAACTGCTATAAACGAAGAAAATTCAATTAAGGGTTTTGAAATAATGACCAAGCTTTTTACTATTTATAGTGTCTCTCAAAGTGTTCCCAATTTTTATAACGAATTTAGATACGGAAGGATTCCTATGGGTGTATCTAACTTTACCACTTATGTAATGCTTATGACTGCTGCCCCCTGAAATAGCAAGTCAGTGGGACATAGCATTATCTCCGGGAGTGAAAAATGAAAATGGTGAAATTTTAAGATATCAAGTTGGTAGTGACAGGGCTGATGTGTTGTTTTCTAACAGTGACAAAAAAAGAGGAGGCTTGGGAGTTTTTGAAATGGTGGCTTTCAAAGGATACCCAAGTGGAGTATGCATACAGGATGCAGACTAGATATGGACCTGAATATATGTGGAATACAGCTAACATGGCCGCATTTGAAGAGTTATCTTTCCCTGAGAATCATAAAAAGATTATTTTAGAGCAATGGGGTTGGATGAAGGAGATCCCAAGCCACCCTGCCGGATACATGGTAGAACGAGAGATAAGTAATGCATGGACGGATGTTGTCATGAATGGAGAGGGTATCAGAATAGCTGTCGATAAGGCTGCTATTACAGCTAACAGGGAAATAATCCGAAAGATGGAGGAGTTTGGATATATTAAAGATGGGAAAGTAGTTAAAACTTATCAGATTCCTTCAATTGAAAATATTAAGGCTGAGGTGGAAAAGAGTAAATGAAAGTCAAACAGAAGTTTATTCATCGAAATTCTCATTGGGTTTTACTATCGCCATATATAATACTGTTTTGTCTTTTTATATTAATACCCGTAATTAGCGCGGTAGTATTGTCTTTTACCTACTTTAATGCAGTACAACCACCTAAATTTATTGGATTAAAAAAAACTATATTTCATTACTAACACAAGATACTGTATTTATGCAAAAGGTTCTTCCAAATACTATAAAATATGCACTAATTGTTGGGCCTGGTGGTTATATTCTTTCGTTTATCTTTGCGTGGATGCTTGCACAGATACCAAAGATACCAAGAACAATTATTGCAATACTCATTTATCTTCCTTCTATGACATCAGGAGTTATGATGAGTACGATTTGGAGCATCATTTTTCTGGTAACCAGCTTGGATATTTAAACAGTTTTTGATAGAAATTGGTATGATCACGGAACCTATTCAATGGTTACAGTCTCCAGAGTATTTGATGACTATAGTTATTATCGTTGCGCTTTGGAGTAGTATGGGGTAGGATTTTTGGCTATGCTTGCTGGGGGGGTGTTAAATGTAAACGAAGAATTGTATGATGCTGCGTATATAGATGGTGTCAGTAACAGGTTCCAAGAGATTATTTATGTAACTATACCTTCTATGAAACCTCAGATGCTTTTTGGTGCGGTAATGGCAATAGTTAACACTTTTACAACAAGTGGGTTGGGGGGGGTTGCCTTAGCAGGATCAAATCCGACTCCTCAATATGCTGCTCAATTGATAGTTAATCATATAGAAGATTATGGGTTCATCAGGTATGAGATGGGATATGCCGCTGCAGCTTCTGTGGTTCTTTTAATTATTGTTTGGATTGCATCCAGGGTTTCTTGGAGTTTATTTGGAGAAAAGGATTAAAGATTGAGGTGATTATTAATGGCAAGTTTGAAATCTAGACGTATTAACCCGGATAAATTTCACAAAAGCCAGTTGAAGTTTTATGCAATTCTGATCCCAGTTAGTGCTTTTATGGTTTTACCTATTCTTTTTATAATATTTCATGCATTTAAACCAATAGATGAACTTTTTGCTTATCCTCCACGATTTTTTTACCACAAGACCTACTTTGGATAATTTCAAACGATTGTTTACTGCGACAACTGAGTCTAACGTACCTGTTTCAAGGTATCTTTTTAACAGCATTGTTTCTACATTGTTCACGGTGTTGTTTACACTTTGGGTAACAGCTTCTGCGGGTTATGTTCTTTCAAAGAAAAATTTTAAGGGAAAGGATACTTTGTTTACAATAAACACATTGGCTCTTATGTTCGTTCCTGTTGCTGTTAGTATTCCAAGATTTTTGGTTATAGTTAAACTTGGACTCATAGATAATTTTTTTGCTCATATTCTTCCTTTGTTGGCTATGCCTGTTGGGCTTTTTTTTGGTTAAACAGTTTATAGATCAGATTCCTGATTCATTAATTGAGGCAGCAAAGATTGACGGGGGGGCTTCAGATTACTATATTTAATGAAGATAATTATCCCACTTATAAAACCGGCATTGTCAACGGTTGCAATACTTGCTTTTCAAACATCTTGGAACAGTATTGAATCGTCTGCCATGTTTATTAACGATGAGTCTTTAAAAACTTTTGCATTTTACATGAATACGCTTGTTTCAACTACAGGAAATACTGTTGCTGGTCAAGGAATGGCTGCTGCGGCTTCTTTGATCATGTTTTTACCGAATCTTATTCTTTTCATAATTCTTCAGTCAAGAGTTATGGACACAATGATGTATTCAGGTCTTAAATAATTTCCTGACGTTTTGGAGGATATTATATGATTACACGAAAATCTTATATTCATTTTGTAATATTGATTTTTATTTTAATATTAACAATTTCTTCTCTTTCGTTTGCAGAGATAAGCAATGAGAACGCTACTGCTTATTCCTACACTATATCAGAAGATGGCGTTTGGGTAAGAACGCAAGATGCTTACCTAGTTGGAAACATACTTTTCAAAGACTTGAATCTAAAGTCTCCTGAAGACATATTCATAAGAAACGAGAAGATTTATATAGCTGAAGCCGGAAATGGTCAGATTATAATTGTGGATATTAACAACACTAATAACATCAATTACGTTGGAAAAGGTATATTAAACATGCCTACGGGTGTTTTTGTCGATGAAAAAGGCAGAATTTTGGTGGCAGATTATGGGCTTGGTGAAGTAGTAATGTTTGATTCAAATGGAGAACTACTTAGGAGATATAAAAGGCCAGAATCTATCGTCTTTGGTCAGAAGGCTAATTACAATCCACGAAAAGTTGTCAGTGATAAGATGGGAAATATTTATATCGTTAGTGAAGGAACTTATGACGGAATAATTCAATTGTCTGAAGACGGTGAGTTTTTAGGGTATTTTGGGGGGGCGAATATAACTTATCTTTCTTTTGGTGAAGCGTTGTTAAACCTTATTTTTACAAAAGAGCAGCAAGCTCAATTGTTCAACATAATTCCAAAAACCTTTTACAATTTAGCTATTGACGATGAAGGGTTGATATACACAATAACACAAGGTGTTGGAAGAAACGCAATAAAAAAAGCATAACGTTTCAGGGAACAATATATTAAAGCAGGCTAACAGAATGATTAGCGAGCCTAACTTTGTTGACATAACTGTAGGTAATTACAATCAGATTTATGCTTTAACAGAAACGGGTTTGATTTATGAGTATGACTCCGAAGGTAATTTGATATATTCTTTCGGAGGAAGAGCAATCAGTACAGAACGAAACGGTTTTTTTTCACTGTGCCTGTTGGTATAGCGGTTGATCAAAATGACAATGTTTATGTTTTAGATAAAGAACGTGGTATTGTCCATGTTTTTTTATCCTACGGCGATTACAAATATGACACACGAAGCGATTAGTTTGTATGAAAAAGGTAAGTATATTGAAAGTATGTCGTACTGGCAAGAAATATTAAAGTTAAGCGGCCGATCAAGAATAGCTCATAACGGTTTAGGAAAGGCTTATTTTCAGTCTCAAGACTATGAGAAGGCTGCTGAACATTTTAAAATAGCTAATAACAAAATTGATTATTCTGAGGCTTATTGGGAAATAAGAAACTTATGGCTACAGAACAATATAGCAACTATTTTAATTGTTGTATTCTTAGTGTGGGTTTTGTGGCAAATTGTTAAGCTATTAGATAAAAATATGGGATTTTGAACGTTTTTAGAAACTTTTTTTAGAAAAACTAAAGAAGTTAAACTTGTTTCTGATGTGTTATATATGGGAAGATTCATGCTTCATCCTATTGATAGTTCGTATGATATTAAACATGGAAAAAAAAGGCATCAGTAATGTCAGCCACTTTAGTATATGTATTAGCTTTTATTGCTTTTGTGCTTGATTATTTGTTTAAGGGTTTTATATTCAATCCAAGAGATTTCAGAGAGGTTTCTTATCTGTATGTGATTATGATTTTCGGTCTACCTTTAGCACTGTGGGTGGTATCTAACTATCTTGTTAGTACACTGAATGATGGAGAGGGTAAGTTTAGGGATGTATACTGCACAACATCTTATGCATTAGCGCCACTTGTACTTTTTATGCCTATTGTTACATTACTTTCTTATGTAATAACGTTGAACGAGGGGGGGTTCATTATTCAATTTGCTAGTGTGGCAATTTGGGTTTGGTGTGGGGGGGTGTTGATCTTCGTTTCGCTTAAAGAAATTCATAATTTTTCTGTTGGTGGGGGGGTTATTAAAAATATATTGTTAACGTTATTTTTGATGTTCATTTTTGTAATAGCTTATTTTATTGTATATATGCTAGGAAGTGAGACGTTCAACTTTATTTACACTTTGGTGAAGGAGGCTGCTTATCGAATTGGATAAACGATTATTTGCATCTTTAGTAGTTGTTCTTAATTTGTTACTTCTTATGAATAGTGTCTTTTCTCAAACACAATCTCTGGATACTTTTTCTACTTTAGAAGAAGAAATTATTCTTTTGGAAAGAAATGAGATTTCAAATATTGGGTCTAATAGGTATACAAAGCCAGAGAAAGGTCAAGTTTTTGTAATTAATAGAATGGATCTTGATGGGTATGAAAAGATTCTAGAAGATGATTATATAGAAGTATATTACTGGGATAAAAATGCTTCGATTAGAGTTCTCAACAAAGTAAATGGGTATATATGGGGTGGACTACCCTCAGAAAAGCCTTCTGATATGAACGTTACGTGGTCAGGAATAGGAAATTCTTTGGTGAGTATTGATTATTATGATCAGGCTGGAATAGAAAGAAAAACTAGTATTGCAGCTAACAATGTTAAGAGGGAATACGTGGTTAACGGTAATACTATCTTTTTTTCTGTTAATTTTACTCAACTTGGTATAAGCTTTGATTTTAGTGTTGAACTCAATGATGGTTCGTTAATTTTTAGGTTAGATTCTGACAGTATCCAAGAAACAGGAAAGTATATGCTAGGATCGGTGTATTTCGTTCCATTTTTTTGGTTCTGTTAGGGCAGATGAGATAGATGGTTATATTTTTATTCCTGATGGTCCTGGTGCTTTAATTAGATTTGATAAGCCTTTTAAATATTTGTCTAACTTTGAAAAAAAAGGGTGTATGGAAAAGATTTTGCTATAGACCACCTTTTTGAAGTTAACGATCTTAAAGTAAGTAGACCTAATGATTTTGCTACAGAAGAAAAGAGTGTATTAATGCCAATTTTTGGAGTTGTGCATGGGCCAAAACAAAACGGACTTTTTGCGCGCATCACTTCTGGAGAGGAATATGCTGCTATAGTTGCAACACCAGCAGGAGTTTTAACGAATTATAATTGGGTTTCTGCTAAGTTTATTTACAGACAAAAATATTTGCAACCGACAACAAGGAGTGGAGCAGGGGGGGTTCAAATCGTACAGCAAAATAGGAATCATTTTGATCCAGAGATAAGATATTACTTTTTAAGTGGTGATGACGCAGATTATGTGGGAATGGCTAAGGTATATAGAAATATGCTGTACAAAGAAGGCGTGCTAGCAAGGCAAGAAAGAATTGACAGTCAAATACCTTTAAAGATAGGAATTTTAGGTAGCGACATCGAAAAAGGTTTTATTTTCAACAGTTTGAAGGTGATTACTTCTTTGAAACAGGCTGAAGAAATTGTTACCAGTCTAAATAGTGAAGGTATTTCAAATCTAACAGTTGTCATGAAAGGTTGGCAAGAAGGTGGACTAAACGGTTCAAAGGCGTCAAAATTTGCTTTCGAGGAAAAGTTAGGAGAAAAAGATGCTTTTTGGAATTTTCAGACTTTGTTGATCAACAGGGCGGAAGGTTTTATTTCTATGAAAACCCCCCCGTTGCTGTGAATCAATTCCAAATAGATTTGCGTAAAGAGGGAGGACATTCACTTTCTCAAGATTTAATAAAAATACAAAGGGATAATGATTATATATGGATTAAAGACACTTATCTAGTAAAAATAAATTTGGTTGCAGATTATTTAGAAAATAAAGCCAAACTGTATAAGTCTAATGGTATGAAAAATATGGCAGTTGATGAAGTTGGTTTTAAATTGTACGCAGAAAATCAAAGAGGAGATGTTGTAACAAGAGATCAGGCAAGAGTAATGCTTGAAGAAACAGCCGAAAATATTGTAAATAACTTAGAAAATCTGGCTTTATATACCCCAAATCAGTATTTTTGGAGGTATAGTTCTGAAATCTTTCACCTTCCTATGGTGAATTCACAATACATCTATGAGACAGACACCGTCCCTTTTATTCAAATAGTTTTGAAAGGAAGTATAGATTATTATGCGCCGTATTCAAATATGGGGGGGTTTTATTCACCAACAGATATATTAAGACTTATTGAATATGGGGGGGCTTATCCCTCTTTCGTTTTAACAGCTTTAACTAACGACGAATTGAAATATACAGCTATCTCTGATTCGTATTATTCAACATTTTTTTGAAGATTGGTTTGATGTGATTGTAAGTACATATTTCACCATAAATGAGGCTTTATCTAAAGTTGAAGGGAAGCAAATAATAGACAGAAAAGTATTAAAAGAAGGCATTGTAAAGGTTGATTATGAGGGAGATGTATCTATTATTGTAAATTACACAAATTATGATTATTACTTTGAAAAGAATGTAGTACCAACTTTAGGCTATTTAATAATTTCATAAAACATTGATTTTAACAGCTGTAGAGATGGCCTACACTTATATTCAAACCGAACGTTTAAATATTAGATTTAATTGCAAATGCAACCAATTTGCCCACCTAAACCATAAAATAGGTACAGGGGGGGACAACCCTTAAGGTCATGTGACCTGAGCATACCACCTTTATCATCAGGAGTTGATTTAAATTGAAAAACTCAAAAAAAAGAAAAGTCTTTTGCTGGTAAGCTAACAATACATCAAAAGTCTGCAATTAGAGGGTATATGTTTTACTACCTTGGATAATAGGTTTTATAGTTTTACTGCGTTTCCTTTTTCTACTCGATTTACTTGAGCATGAGCAAGGTAACTATTACCCCCCCTACAGGGATAGTTACTCAATGGAATGGATTTAACAATTATTGGGATATTTTTACAAAAGATGTGGATTTTTGCCAGCTTTAACAGATAGCATCGTTTTTGTAGGACTTTCAACACCCCCCCTTATAATTGTTGCTTCATTACTCATAGCTTTAATGCTTAATAAACAATTTAAAGGAAGAACCGTTTTCAGAGCAATTTACTTTTTGCCTGTCATAATAATGAGCGGACCAGTTTTAAGTGAGCTTTTAGCTAACAAGGCGGTAAATATAATTCAACCAACAAAATTTGCAATCTATGAATTTTTTTAGATCACTACCTCTAAATTTGGGAGCGCCAATTCTTTATCTATTCGACAAGATAATCATTATACTATGGTTTTCAGGTGTGCAGATTTTAATATTTTTAGCAGGAATTCAAAAGATCGATAAAGCATTATATGAAGCAGCGCAAATTGACGGGGGGGCTTCTTCATGGGTGATTTTTTTGGAAAATTATTTTACCTCAAATAAGGCCTTTAATACTAGTAAATACTATTTATACAATAGTTGATTTAGCAACGTTCCCTACCAACGCAATAAATGTAGAGATCTCCTCTAAAATGTTTCAAACGGGAAGAGTGTATAGTTATTCTGCTGCAATGTCGTGGATTTATTCGTTGATCATTCTAGCAATTTTAGGTGTGGCTTTTTTTAATTTTAAAAGAAAGGAAGAGTCAGCCATGAACAAAAGATTAAAAGAGAATATTTTAAAGTAGTTATTATTATCTTACTTTTAATAATAGGATTTGCGTATCTGTACCCCCCCTAGCTTTTATGATATCTACAAGTTTTATGGATGTAGATGATCTTGTTAACCCTACTGTTCAATGGATACCATCAAAACTATACCTTGAAAATTTTAAGATAGCCTCAAAGGTTCTAGACGTTAAAAACTCTTTGCTTAACTCTATTATTATGGCAGGAGTACCAGCTATACTTCAAACTATTTCTAGTGCATTAATTGGCTATGGTTTTGCAAGATATGAGTTTCCTTTAAAAAAAAGCTTTGGTTCGCTTTGCTATTGTTTACATTCTTATTGCCTGTACAAGTGACTTTAATACCAAAATACATAATGTTTAGTAGTTATGGCATGATAAATACACCTTTCCCTTCCTTTCTTCCAGCTTTGTTCGGGCAGGGAATTAGAAGCGCAATTTTTATACTAATTTTCTATCAATTTTTTTAGTTCTTATCCAAAATCCATAGACGAGGCTGCTCAGATTGATGGTGCTGGGCATTTTACAATATTCATGAAAATAGCTATCCCCCCCATGTCTATACCAGCAATCGTTGTCTCACTACTATTTTCCTTTGTTTGGTATTGGAATGAGACATATCTTTCAGGATTGTTTTTTTGGTAACGCAATTCAGACTTTACCTATGAAACTTCAATCGTTTGTCGATGCTTATTCAAGAATGTATCCAGTGAGCGACGCTAGCTTGGCAAATAGATTAAACGAAGGAATAAGAATGGCTGCAACTTTGATAACTATCATACCGTTGCTTATATTATATGCACTTTTACAGAAACAGTTCGTCGAAAGTATAGATAGAACTGGGATAACAGGAGAATAAAAATTAATTTCAAAATGGGGGGGTCAAGGGCGACAGCCCTCATCCTTCCTTGGTAGAAGTTACCAAAAAAATGTAAATATAAAAATGTTTTGAATTTAAACGGGTTTAAGGGCGACAGCCCTCACCCCTTCCTTGGTAGCAGTTACCAAGGAACTCAAAAATTCTCTTTTAAGGAGGAATTATTTCAATGAAAAAAAAGGGGAATTTACGGCATAACTTTTTAATTTTTCTCTCAATCATTTTAGCAACAAGTTGTTTATTATATGGAGGTGATGGTACTACAATGAATTACAGAATTAACAGTGATGTGGAAGTTTGGTTAACGACATCCAATCAAAAAAAATCTTTTATCACAACAACCAGCTATATCAGCCTTTGAAAAATCTAATAAAATTGATGAATCAGTCACACAAATTGAAGTAAATCCTGAGATCACTTATCAAGAAATGGATGGATTTGGAGCTTCTTTAACAGATGCTTCTGCGTGGCTTATTTACAACATTTTAGATGAAAAACAGCAAAAAGAACTAATGTATGAGCTTTTTAGCCCAGAAATAGGGATAGGAATATCGTTTTTACGTCAACCAATGGGGGGGCTAGTGATTTTGCTCTTAAAATGTATACCTATGATGACGTTCCTGAAGGAGAGGAAGATTTTGAACTAAAATATTTCAGCATCGATCATGATAAAGAGTACATAATACCATTGATAAAAAAAAGCTATTGAGATAAATCCAGATTTAAAAGTTATGGCATCTCCTTGGAGTCCTCCAGCCTGGATGAAAACATCTCGAAGCCTTATCGGTGGATCGTTACGCGAAGAATGCTATGATGTTTATGCAAGGTATTTTGTAGAATTTATTAAAGCCTATGAAAAGGAAGGTATCCCTATATATGCAATAACCGTACAAAATGAGCCATTATACGTTCCTAAAGAATATCCTGGAATGTTCATGTCTCCTGAAGCTCAAGCTATATTTATAAACGAATATCTAGGGCCCCCCCTATTTGAAAAAGAAAACATTGATACTTTGATCCTTTGTTATGATCACAATTGGGATAATATAGAGTATCCCGAGATTGTTTTAAAGAAGGCTGGAAAGTATGTCGCAGGAACTGCGTGGCACGTTTATGGTGGAGATCATTCTGCAATGACAAAGATAAAAGAGAAATTTCCAGAAAAAGAAGCTTGGCTAACAGAAGCTTCTGGGGGTGAATGGGTACCCCCCCCGTTTTTTTTGACGCTTTTGCTGATCAAATGACACATATAATCCGAGGAACTAGAAATTTTGCGAAAAGTATTGTCTGGTGGAACATGGCTTTAGATCAAAATAATGGTCCCACAGTGCTTAAACATAGTACATGTAGAGGTATTGTAACAATTGATACAGACAAAAAAAGATATAACCTACAACGTTGATTATTATACAATGGGTCATATTAGTAAGTTTGTTCAACCTGGTGCGTATCGGATAGAATCTACAAATATCCAGAGCATAATTGAAACAACAGCTTTTAAAAATCCTGATAATTCAATAGTACTAATTGTGTACAACAGGACAAATAACAACAAAAAAAATTATCTATAACATATGGAGATTCTGAATTTAATTACACACTTAGAGGAAAATCAGCAGTTACTTTTATATGGAATAACTAAAACTCAGTAAAAACACAAATACTATTACAAACAAGGATGTGAAAAAAAGTGGAAAGAGACATAAAAAGTCTAATTGCGCAGATGACACTTGAAGAAAAAGCGAGCTTATGTTCAGGGTTAGACAATTGGCACACAAAACCT
>JMBV01000489.1_pt1 | contig 12333 bp, 18 predicted proteins | sample 616531 | NCBI WGS metagenome assembly JMBV01 (sample SAMN02727904, study PRJNA239997) | anaerobic digester metagenome | biome: anaerobic digester; isolation source: mesophilic anaerobic digester inoculated with municipal waste water sludge... | place: Germany: Bielefeld University, CeBiTec ... | reverse complement strand
AGTTTCTTCGACGTGCTCCCAGGCGTGCCGGCAGCATCTTCTACATTATCAGGAAATTCATCAGCTTTTTGGTTGAAATCGTCGTCCATGTTATCCCTTCTCTCGGTCTAATTTGCGTTGCCTTAATTATACCTTATCATAAATTGTCTCCATTTTTGTCGAGCCTTAATTTCATGAAAAACACCTGGAAAAGCTAAACAAAATGAATGATTTTGTCTTTTCGGCATATAATGACAGAGGAAATGAGGTCAAATGAAGAAATTATTCGCAGAATTTAAGGAATTCATTCAGAAGGGAAACGCGATCGACCTGGCGGTTGGCGTCATTATTGCCGGTGCGTTTGGCGCAATTATCAACTCTTTAGTTGCGGATGTCATCATGCCGCCGATCGGCATGGTTTTGGGCAAGGTCAATTTTACTGATCTGTATATCCAGCTGAACAAGGCGGCTGTTAGTATCCCTGACGGGACCTCCTTGGCGGCTGCCCGCGAGCAAGGCGCGGTCGTCCTGGCTTATGGCGCTTTTTTTTAATGACGATCATCAACTTCCTGATCGTGGCTTTTTTTTGTTTTTCTTATAGTAAAGGGCATGAACAAGCTGCGCGATCTGGGCAAGAAAGAAGAAGTTGCTAAAGAACCGACAAGCAAGGTCTGCCCCTTCTGCAAAAGCGAGATCCATATTGAGGCAAGCCGCTGCCCGCATTGCACGTCGAAATTAGATTAGTTGAAATAAGGAGGATTATAAGACCCACTCCTGGACGTAGTCCATGACGCCAGCAGTTGCCAGCAATTCTCAGTATGGAAACAATCTATGCTTCGTGGTCGGGAGACCACGAGGGAACTCAACTCTTTTCTCGTTCGGACATGGTCTCCTGACCATGTCCAAGGCTAAATGAGATTTGCTGAGCAGTTGCGACTTTGCTGGTCCCTCCAAGGAGATATGATACAGGTCTTGTCATTGCGAATCTTGTTAGGCCATGGCAATTTGCAGTTTATTTGCTCTTCTGTTTCATGTTCCACTAGACTTGAATTAAAGGCAGATCGCCATACACCTACAGGCACAGGCGTCGCTTGATAGGCTCCTCGCGATGACAAGATTACGGCCTTACATAAAACAGAAAGTTCATTTATTATCCAAGGTCGTGTTAAAATCGAGGCTATGACGAATAAGATCTATTTTGGGGATAACCTGAAACTGCTTGGGTCCATGCCAGAGGCGAGTGTGGACCTGATCTATATTGACCCGCCTTTCAATACCGGCAGGGTGCAGGCGCGCAAACGCCTGCGCACCGTGCGAACGGAAGATGGACAAGGCGACCGCATTGGTTTTGGCGGCAAAGCTACCAGACCGAAGTTCTTGGTGTTGGAGATTATCAGGATTCATTCCATGATTTTGAGGCTTTTATTCGCCCGCGCCTCGAACAGGCTCATCGGGTATTGAAAGACAACGGCAGCCTGTACTTTCACATCGATTACCGCGAAGCGCATTATTGCAAAATCATGCTGGACGATATCTTTGGGCGGGAGAACTTCCTGAACGAGATCATCTGCTATGATTTGGTCGGACGTCCAAGGAACCGCTGGCCAGCCAAACACGATAACATTTATTATTACGCCAAAACCGCCGGGCAACACAAGTTCAATCTCGAGGATATCGACCGAATTCCGTATATGGCGCCCGGTTGGTGGGGCCCGAGAAGGCCGCTAAAGGCAAATTGCCAACGGACACCTGGTGGCATACGATCGTGGGTACAAACAGCAAGGAAAAAACTGGTTATCCGACCCAAAAACCGATCGGGATCCTGGAAAGAATTATCTGTGCCTCTTCGGATGAGGGCGACCAGGTGCTGGATTTCTTTGCTGGCAGCGGGACGACCGGGCAGGCTTGCCTGAACCTGAAGAGACGTTTCATTTTGTGCGACAGCAACCCACAGGCGATCGAAACGATGAAAACGCGTTTTTCAAATTACGACGAGATTGAATGGATCGACCTATGAACCCTGAATTGCTTGCCAGGCAGTTCCCAATTCTGGATTTTGACCCTTTCAGCGAGGCAATTCTGCGCCCAAATCATGAGGGTCTGGAGATCGATTTCCCAGACATCTGGTTTGTGCTTTTCAGAGAGGTGATCGAGAAAGTTGTCCGGGAATACGACGGAAAAGAACTCTATTCAATCAGGTCTGAAGTTAAACCTTTCCCCTTCTATGAGATTGAGGTTGAAGGTCAACGCATTGCGATCACTCAGGTGGGCGTAGGCGCGCCGATGGCAGCCATGCAGATGGAAATAGGGGGGTTGCCCTCGGGGGGGCGAGGCACGTGGTCGCTTGCGGTGGATGCGGCGTTTTGGATCGCGAGATCGCCTGTGGGCATATTCTGCTACCAACTTCCGCGTTTCGTGAAGAAGGGACTTCCTATCATTACCTGCCTCCTTCGGCGGAGGTTGAGATCGATGAGAAATCGCTTCGGATCTTAGAAGATACGCTAAAGGAGAACGGTGTTGATTATCTGCGCACAAAGACCTGGACGATCGATGTGCCTTACCGCGAAACAGAACGAAAAGCGGCTGCCTATCTGGCAAAGGGTTGTCTGGCAGTCGAGATGGAAGTAGCGGCTTTGGCGGCGGTGGCAAAATTCCGCAAAGTCGATTATGCTCAATACCTTTACGCGGGCGATGCGGTCGTCGCAAAACAGTGGGATGATCGAGCCTGGGCTGACCGAAGCGAAATACGGGAAAATTTGTTTTGGCTGAGCGTTGAAGCCTGCCTGAAGATGGGAGATTAATATGCCAATTCTGGATCAACACCTTAAAAAAAATGCTGAAAAATGATGAACTGAGCAAATTAATTGGTGAAAATGAATTTGTTTTACCGAGTTATGACGGCTTTGGGCTGGCGAACCTGACGCCAAGCGTTGGTCATTGGCTGGGCGTGAAAGAAATGCCCTTGCCGGCTTTTGATCCCAGCATTCTCGCTCATTTTAAGGAAAGTTATCAGAATGTGGTGGTATTGTTGGTCGATTCTTTGGGTTATCTGCAGCTATCGCGTTTGATGGAAGAGGGAAGAGCGCCGCTTTGGAAACGTGAGCTTGAGGATCATAAGCTGATCCCTCTGACCAGCATCACGCCCAGCACGACCGCTTCAGCATTGACCACGATCTGGACTGCCACCTGCCCGAACACGCACGGTGTGATCGGCTACGAAATGTGGCACAAGCAGCTGGGGGGGATGGTGATCAACAATATTTGCATTCCCCGATCACTTACAGGGGGGGCGATGTCGGCGGTCTGAGCAAGGCTGGCTTTGTTCCTACCGAGTTCATGAACCAGAAAACGCTTGGACAGCTATTTGGCAAGCAGGGCGTTGAGAGTCATGCTTTTTGCCGAGTTCGATCGCTAATTCGGGCTTGTCGCAGATGCATTTGCCCGGCAGCCAGCTGCATGGCTTTTCGGTGGAAAGTGACTTTTTCCTGAACATGCGCGATCTGCTCAATTCCGAAAGTAAGCGGCGGCGTTTTGTTTATGGTTACTGGAGCGATGTTGACAGTCTGATGCATCGCTACGGGACTTTCAATGATCGCACGACCGAACAGTTTTACGACTTCTCCAATGCATTTTCCGTCTGTTTGTGGAGGGTTTGTCTCCCGCGGTTAAAAAGAAGACCCTGGTTTTGATGACAGCAGACCACGGTTCACTCGAAACGCCTGAATATCCTGAATATGATCTTCTCATCACTCTGGATTGATGGAGCTTTTGCAGATCGCGCCGACCTGTGAAGGTCGCTTGCCTTCCTGCACGTGAAGTCGGGCAAGGAAGCTGAGGTAAGGGCATATTTCGAGACGGCATGGCCCGGTAAGTTTGCCATTATTACGGGTCAAGAAGCGCTGGATTTGCGCTTGCTGGGAACTGGGACTGATCATCCTGATCTTCTAACCGAGTGGGAGACCTGATGGTGATCCCTAAGGAAGACGCTTATTTATGGTGGCCCGAACGACCAAACACAATGAGAGGTCGGCACGGCGGTTTGCATATTGATGAGATGCTTGTGCCAATGTTCGCTTTGGAGTGGTAGATTCTCCTGATTTTCTCATATTAGTGCCCTGATTTTATCCGTTTTCTTCGATAGAAAATCCGTTTTTTGACAAACGTGGGAATCTCAGGAGACATGAAATTTAACATCAAAACCTTGTTATGAAGGCGGGGGGTATTGATTTGCATAGGCAGCGGACGGGCTGATACCCTGACGGGCACAGGCCCCCCCGTCCGTACATTGGGAAATCAGCAGACGGTAATGCCCCCCCGATAGGTATAGGTCTCCGTCTGTACAGTATTATGCATCTAAAAACTTATCTCGCGGTAGCCGTAGACGTTGATTATTTTTGTCTGATTGTGTTGTGTTCACGAGGGGGGGCGAGGGGGGTTGTAGCGGTGAACGTGACCGTGCAGGTGGTAGCGCGGTTTGAATGTGTCGATCAGCCAACGAAAAGCGTCCACGCCTCTGTGCGCGTAGTCATCACAGTCGTGCAAGCCCGTCGCAGGCGCGTGGGTCACGAAGATATCCAGATAACGTCCGTAAAGGATCTTATTGAGGAGGAAGCGCGGAACCATTTTCAGGACCATCCACCACATTCGTCTTTGTGAATACTGGTATGCGGATTTGTTGTACTTAAGTGAGCCCTCAATTCCCGCCAGGATCAGGTCGTGTTCGTGGTCGTAATAAACCTTTTGGTGCAGATTTATGGCACCATCCGGGTGGGTTTGGATGGTGCCGGCTTTGTTCTCGACCTTGAAGACGTGATTGCCCTGGACAAAATAAAGGGGGGGAATGTCGAGCATGCTGACCACAAATTCGAGATAGGCAGCGGGTAGGTCTCCGCTGGATACGACAATATCAATATCCCCCCCGAAGCGCTCCCGAATGTGACTGCTGTAAACGGCTGGGACTTCAATGTCGCTCAGCCCAAGGATCTTCACGAAAGCTCTCCAATCGCGACAGCCACCGCGGCAGCCAGCCCCCCCCATCATGGGTGATGGACACGCTCCAATGACGCAAGCCCTTTTGCTCGGCAACCTGACTGGCTTCCCCCCCGTGCAAATGCACCAGCGGTTCGCCGCTTGGGACGTGAATGATCTCGATGTCCTGCCAGCTAACTTTTCCGATGCCTGTGCCCAAGACCTTGGAGACCGCTTCTTTGGCGGCAAAAATTCCGCTCAAACTTTCAAGATCGCCTCTTGCCTGTTCCTGTTCGGTGGGTGTGAAAACCCGTTTGATGAAGCGTTCGCGAATGGCGGGGGGGTTTATATCTGCCAGGCGGTTGGTGCGGATGAGGTCAATCCCGGATTTAATCACAGCTTCCTCCCCGCTGAGGCAAAGATCAATTTGTCCAGATCCCAATAAGTCTGGGCGCTTTGAGGATATCGTTCGCGCTGATGCCTGCAAGCAGTTCCGGGAGCGTTTTGAGATAATCCAGGTCCAGCTGGTAACGCTCAAGGCTGAGGAGATAACGCACGATCCCAGCATTGGTCTCAAAGGACAGGGGGGGCAGGCGACCCAGAGCCTGACTCCGGACGTCAGCAAGCTCCTCGCTCGTAACTGCTTCGTTGGTGAAGCGCTGCAATTCTTCCTTGATCTTCTGAATTGCTTTCTGAAGATTGTCAGGGTTAACGCCAGCGTAGACTTTCCAGCAGGTCGGACCTAAACCGGTTTCGAGCGAGCTGCCTGCATAATAAGCAAGGCCATTTTGTTCGCGTACAACCTCGCCAATGCGCCCCCCCATCATGCCAAATTGTCCCAGGATGCTGTTGCCCAAAACACAGTTTTGATAATCAGCGGTCATGGCGGCGGGCGCTTGCGTGCCGATGATCAGGTCGCTTTGAGACTTGCCAGGGATGGCGATATGCTCATACTGGGCTTGATCGGGTGGCAAAAAGTCAGGCAATTCTTTCTGCGCGGTTTGACCTGGCGCCTGCCAGGTGGAAAAAGTTTCCTGGAAGAGTTGGCTGGCATCCTCAGGTTTTATTCCACCTGAAATTGCCATGACCAGGCCTTTCGGTCCAAAATATTGTTGGTGGAAGCCAAAAAGATCGTCAAGGGTGATGCGTTCCAGGCTCTCCGCAAAACCGATAGATGGAATGGCGTAGGGATGGTCGCGATAATAAAGGCGATCAAATGCCTGGGAGGACATTTCATCCGTGTTTGCGCCTGGATGCGGATGACGGTCAGAAACTGCTGCTTAATGCGCTCAAAATGCTTCTGCGGATAAGCGGGCATGGAAAGCATTTCCAAAAGCAGGTTGAAAACCTCAGGGAGGTCTTCTTTGAGGCATTGCCCGCCAAAGAGGGTAGAGAGGCTTCCGGAGCTGATCGAGATGGAAGCGCCGCAACTTTCTATTTTGTAATGAAGCTCTTGGAAGTCGTGCTTTCGTGTGCCGGTCGAAAGCATGGCGGCGTTGAAATTTGCCAAACCTTCCTTGCCAAGGGGGGGATCAGAAATACTTCCGGCAGGCAGGTATCCACGGAAAAAGACAGCCGGGCTAGTCAGGTTTGGATAAGCCAGAAGCGTTGAGCCATTTTCAAAGCTTTGCCGTAAGATGTTTTCTTTTCCAGGGAGGCTGGCAGGGTTATAACTTAGCTCAGGCATTTTGCCCCCCCGGTAGATTCCAACAACCCTGTTTTCAGGTTTTAGGTATTTTTGTGCGACCCGGAGTAGGTCATCAGCGCTGACCTGGGCAAGGCGTTCAACATATTCACAGAACCAGCTGTAATCCGCGAAACTTTCGGAATAACCCATCCAGAAAGCCTGATTGGTGATGTTGTCGCTGCTGTAAGCGAAGCTGGCTTTGGCTTGTTTCAGGGCGCGGTTGAATGAAGATAGATTCACCTTTTCCTGAAGAAGACGGTCAACGGTCTCATCGATCACGGTAAGCACTTCTTCAGGCTCATGATCGGGGCGGCAGGTGATGTAGAGTGAGTAGGTGGCTGGGTCGATCGTGGCGGTCAGGGAACCATTGACCGATGCCGCGATCTGATTCTCCACCAGTTGTTGGTAGAGCAGACTGGTGCGGTTGCCGATCCCACCGGAGCCAAACATGTTGAGCGTACTGGGTCCGCTGAGGATGCTCTCGATGAGCGTGTAAGCAAAAAAAGTCAGGGTCCGTCGCCCTGGGGGGGCTGCGCCAGGCGAGCTGAATGAAGTTGGCGTCTTCGGGACCAATTACCTCAACCTGATCTGCCTGATCGAGTGAATCTTCCGGTTCGGGGGGGATCTGTCGCTTGACTGGTGTTGCCTGAATATCGCCAAAAGCTGTCCAATGAGAACGATGGCGCGGTCTGGATCGATAGCGCCTGCTAGACACAGCGTGGCATTATTGGTTGATAATAGTTACGATAGTGGTTAAAAGATCATCACGAGAGATGCTCAACAGATCTTCAGTCTCGCCAAGCACTTCTGTGCGGTAGGGGTGTTGTTGGTAAGCAGCTTTTGCACCTGCTCGCCCAAAAGAAACTGAGGGTCATTTTCGTTGCCTTCGCGCTCGGAGAGGATCACGGTTCGTTCCAATTCCACTTCTTCGGGGGTATATTGCGTTTCGTGCATGCGTGAGGCTTCAAAGGAGAGCGTCATTTCAAGCGCATGAGCCGGCAGCGTCTGGAAATAGGCGGTCCAATCGGGGCTGGTGAAAGCGTTGGTATAGCCACCCGTTCGGGCGATAGCTTTTTCCATCTCACTGCCTGAATAGCGTTTCGTGCCCTTGAACTGCATGTGCTCAACCCAATGGCTCAATCCGGTTTTGCCAGGGATCTCATTTCTGGAGCCGACATCATACCAGAGCCAGCTGCTGATAATGGGCGCGGTAAAATTGGTTTGATGAGGATCTTCAAGCCATTGGCAAGGCTTGTCCGAATCAGGTCAGGACTATTCAAGTTTTATTCACCTGTTGGGGTAGTTTCCTCTACCTGGTCAGGGGTCTGAGGGATATGGAAGCGCAGCATCATAAACAGTCCAACACAAATGACGACCATGCCAATGATGACCCCCCCGCGGCTTTGAAGTGTGCCCAGCAAGACCTCCGGAGGAGGGTTGGTGCCAAATCCAAAGGCATCAGCCAGGGCGGTGAAAACGCAGATGACGTAACCGGTCATAATGGTGCGGGTGCCAATATCTACCAGCAAGGTTTTTTCCTGACAGCTCCAAAAGCGCGTAAGGTGTTGGTGGCGCCCAGCGTGAGCAGACCAATGCCGAAAAGGATCAGGATAATTTGCGAAAATCCGATATACAAACCGCGGTCAAGACCAAAAAGATCGGGCCTTAAACCGATGATGAGTGCTATTAAACCAACGATCATAACCGTCAGACCAGAACGGACCTGATACTTTGGAAAGCCTTTGGATTTATGGTTGTCTTCGATGTTATTACAGGGTCAATCAGTACGTCTCGATCGCTAAATTTCATGCTTTACTCCGGTAAGACAGATTCTAACACTCTCAGGAAGTTTCCGGCGTTAAAAGCTTCTAAATCTGTCTGATTGTAGCCAAATTCAAGCAGGAAGGGGTGGATTTTGGCTAAATCGGCGATCGAATTGAGTTCATGGGGGACATGTTCCAGTCCAATCCCGCCATCAAAGTCGGTTCCAAAGCCAACATGCCTGGTCGAACCGGTCAGCTGACAGATGTGGTCGATCTGCTCAGCCAGGAGCCGCAAAGAGACTGCCTGCCGTCCTCCATCTTTGACCCAGTCCCGGTTCAGGAAGCTGTTCAGGGGACAACACCGATCACGCCGTTTCGCACGGCTATGGCTTTGATGAGATCATCGCTAAGCAGGCGGTTGCTGTTGTAGCCTTTGACGAGCGAAGCGGCGTTGGCATGGCTGGCGATGATCTTTCCTTGATAACGGTCTAAGCATTCAAAGGCGGCTGGTTCATCCATGTGGGCAAGGTCGAGAACGAAGCAACTTCTGCCATTTTTTTTCAGTAAGTCTCTACCCAGGGGAGTAAGACCGCCGGGTTCACGCGTGCCGCCGCAAAACTGGTTGCCAGCCCAGGCGAGACCGATCGCGCGCAGACCGGCATTCCACCACTCCGGCAGTTCGTCGAAGTTGGTGATGCCTTCCGCGCCTTCCATGCTGGGGATGATGCCGATGGGAAGATATTCTTCAGGGTCTGGGTTATCAGGCAAACTTTGCCATTCAGTCAGATGCGCGCGCAATTGCGTTTTGTTGCCAATGAGGCGGTAAACCTGTGGTTTTTCTTCAGCCAGTTGATGATAAAGCCTGAGCTGCCGCCAGTAAAGCTTGTTTGCCTCTTCGGGAGTGTGGTAAAAAGCGATATTTGGGTAGAGCACGGGCTCACGCCGGGCAGGCGCGGCAAAAAGGGTGCCAATTACCAGGGCAACATGTCCCTGATTATACTGAGGCCAGCCTAAGAGGCTTTGGCTGGTCAGTCCATCGACGGGATCAGCTTTTCGATCGCGCGTGTTTCATAGACTGAACGTTGGTAATCGCGGTTGAAAGAGAGGATATTGTAGGCAAGGTCCTGATGGGCATCGATAAAATAGTTCATGGCATTAAAAATGCGTCGGAGTAATAAAGCACTCCGACGCAGATCTGTTTTTAGGTTTTATTACTCTTTGTCAGCGTCTTCTGCGGTTTCTTCAACAGCTTCTTCGGCTTCTTCAACGACCTCTTCCGCAACTTCTTCTGCTGCGGTTTCGGTGCTTTCTTCAACCGGGGGGGTTTCGTCTGCTACTACTTCTTCTTCAACGCTTTCTTCAACGAAATCGCCAATGGTTTCACCGTCACCGGCGGCACTCAGGTTGTAGCTGGCGACGAGTGATTTCCAGTCCATATCTGCATAGGCGGGTGAATCCACGCGGCGTCGGCTCAGACCGATGCGCTGATCTCCTTCTTCGATGTTAAGAATACGCAGGGTGAGGACTTCACCAGATTTGACAACCTGTTTTGGATGGTCAACGCGATCTTCCGAAAGCTCGGAAATGTGAATAAGACCTTCCAGATCACCGGGGACATTGAGGAGTTTTGCAAAAGCTCCAAAGCTGGTCAGACGGGTGATCTCTGCTTCGACCAATTGACCTTTCTTGAGGCTCTTGACATGTTCGTACCAGGGGGGGTTCTGCTGCAATTCGCGGGCTGATAGCCCAATACGGCGGCGATCACGGTCAATGCTGATGACCTTGACTTCGATTTCGTCACCAACTTTGAGCATTTCGCTGGGATGCTCAAGGCGTTCCCAGGAAAGTTCGCTGAGATGGATGAGTCCATCGATGCCACCGATGTTGACGAAAGCGCCAAAATCAGCCAGGCTGGTAACACGACCCTTGCGGACGTCACCTTCGTTAAGTTCTTCGAGGATCTTTTCACGGATCTGGTCACGTGTCTCAGTGCTGGCAGCGCGCTCGCTGAGGATCAGGCGCTGGCGTTGACGATCGACTTCAACAACACAAACCTGGATGGGTTCGCCAACGAACTCTTTGAACTTTTCTTCCGGAGTAGTGCCGGTGATACCCAGTCGGCGGCTCAGACCAAGCTGAGAGGCGGGGGGGATAAAGCCACGGATAGTGGAAAGCGGAACGATAAGACCGCCTTTGTTGTAACCTGCCACGGTCGATTCAAATTTTTCTGAGGATTTGAGCAGCTCTTCTGCTTCTAACCAGCTTTGCTCTTCCACGGCACGAACGAATGAGAGAATCAGGTTGCCCTCGTGATCTTCCGGTGTGATGACATAGACTGGGATTGCTTTTCCCTCTTCGAAAGTAGCAAGGACATCTTTTGGAATGTTTTCAAATTCTCTTCCGGAAATGATTCCTTCTGATTTGGCTCCGATACTGACCAAAATTTGATTGTCTGAGAGACTGGCGATAATTCCGTCACGGATCTCTCCGGCGGTTGGAATATCGATGCTTACGCCTTCGACATCCAAATACTTATCCATGAGGTCTTCCATTGTTACTTCGTGTTCTTGATCCTGATTGTTCTCCTGTTTTAACTTAGCGGCGTCGTTGTCTGACATTATATATAAGGCTCCAATAATTGAAATTTGGGACTATTATAGACCCAAGGGCTAAATCTGGCAAATTAATTGAAGAAATTGTGCGAAATTAATAGTAAGGAAAATAATAGTTCTTTGGCGTTCAGCAATTCTAAGTAGGACAATAAATAGCTCGTGACCTCCTGACCACGAGCTATATTTTTTTTAATCAAGGTAGTTGTACATGAAGAGGTTTTTATCGCCGGGCAGGTAGAGAACCTCAATGTCAGACTTTTTGAGCGTGTGCAGTTCTGTCAGGTTGATGATCTGCTTGTGGTGGGCGCGAACAAGGTCGCCATACTCATTGAGGTATACGATATTAAAGCGCATCTCAGGTTGTTCATTAATGTAGGTTCCGGTTTGGTCAAAGCTTTGGATCTCACCATAACTTGAACGTCCATGTAAAAGAACCCGAGCAAGGTCTTTACTGTTGCCTGTTGAATGAAACTCGTAAGCGGAAAGTCGGGTATCGTCACCTTTCAGATCAAGGATCCTGGAAAGGAAAGTGATGATCGATATACCCACGATCGGGGGGGCCCAGAACCAGGGTGACTGGAGCCCTAAAAATCTCCAGCCCATACCATTGCTTTGCATAATATATGAGACGATGAAAAGGCCAATGGAATAGGCAATATCAAAAAACAACCATAACCAAAGAGGGATCCGTTTTGCTGCGGCATATTGGGCAGTCGCAACTGTGTAGGGCGGGTCAAAATCAGTTTGGTTCAGTTTCAGGTCGATGAGCTTGCCTTTTCAAATCTTCTTTCATGGGGCTTTGTGTCAGATGTTCTGAGAATCGTTCTGACAGGACTCCCAACCAGATTTTCAAATGCGAGAACTATGTTGTAGACCGGATAGTCTCCATCCTGATCAACGAGATCGCTTGACAAAATGTTTGCCTGAACCAGCTTTCCGGTTTCCTGTACTCTTTGGTGTTTTTCCCTCAGCTTATAGGGATGTCTGATCAATCCAATGATCAGCGAATGCTTTACAAGCCATAAGATGATTCCCAAAACCAGGAAGACGGTCGCCACAACAGGTTTTGTGTAAAAGGTGTCTTTCCATAGGAAAAAGACAGGGAAGACGTACATAAAAAAAAGAAGGGTAGTCCATATAACACCAAGATCATTTATTACCTCTGTTTCTCGATCAGGTTTCCATCAGAATCGAATTTGAGTATGATGTGGTCCCTCTCACCTCTCACGGTGCTTTCAAACAAAACAATGCGTTCACCATCTTTCCTGTAGAGGGATATCCTGATCGATTGTATTCCTCTAAAAGTGCTGGACATTTTCATAGG
>JMBV01000488.1_pt1 | contig 12334 bp, 16 predicted proteins | sample 616531 | NCBI WGS metagenome assembly JMBV01 (sample SAMN02727904, study PRJNA239997) | anaerobic digester metagenome | biome: anaerobic digester; isolation source: mesophilic anaerobic digester inoculated with municipal waste water sludge... | place: Germany: Bielefeld University, CeBiTec ... | reverse complement strand
TCTTCCATGATATACCTCCTATACATGGTTTTAGGATCTGCTGAATCAGCGAAAACATTTCCCATTATATAAAAAGATATGGTGATTATAGAAACAATTATGGATGGAAAAATCAATTGATACCTTTGGGATGGAATCATCATAAGCATTCTACCTTCATTAATAAGATTTCCTAATGAAGGAATACTTACAGGTAGTCCTAATCCTATATATGTTAAAAACACTTCATAACCTATGGTGGATGCAATGGACAATGCTGTACTTAATACAATTACTGATACTAAATAAGGTAATAGGTTTTTAGTTATTATTCTCCAAGTAGGAGTACCTAAACATCTAGATGCTAAGTTGTATTCCCTATCTCTTATGATTACAGTAAGATTTCTTACAAAACGTGCCATACCAATCCAACTAGTTATACAAATGGCAATAATCATAGTAGATAAACTTGGTCTAAGAATATAGGTCATTAAAATCATAATTATTGTATTGGGAATATTATTAAGTACATTATATATTTCTGTTAGAGGCCTATCTAGCCATTTCACATAACCCCCCCAGGCTGTACCTACAATAACCCCTATTACTGCCTCCCATAGTGCTACAATTATACCAATCATTAGGGATGTCCTAGAACCATGCCATACACGAGACCACAAATCCTGTCCTATGGAATTTGTACCAAACCAAAATTCTTTACTAGGTGGTTTATTGCTCATAGGTAATTTAGTCTCTGGATCTATATGGATTTAGTTGGACTTTTTGACCAGGCAAATAGGGTTGAATAAATGTAAATAATAATAATACTGTCATTAAAATCAAGCAAAATTTAGCTACTTTATTACTAAAGAAAACCTGCCAAGTGGAACGCCAGTAAGAATAGTTTGAATAGCCTCCTCTTTCTGCTTCTGCTTCATCGTGTTCTGCAAGTACAAATAAATCATCTAGATCTTCTGTTATTGTATCTTCTACAGTATCTGTGTATTCATTTAGGTATTTGTTGACCATTATCTAGCGCCCCCCCTTTTCTTTCAAGTTTAATTCTTGGGTCAAATATTGCCATTAATATATCTCCTAAAAATAGTCCAATTATACCTATTGAGGCATAGATAATTACTAAGGCTTGTACAAGTACATTGTCCTGTCTCCCAATAGCCTCAACTAATAAACCACCCATGCCTGGTATGGAATATAGGGCTTCTATATAAATAGAACCAGATATAGTGAATAATATGGCCGAAGGTAGATATTGTGCCATTGGTACAAAGGCATTTCTAAAGACATGACTAGTCATTATTTCCCTACTTTTCAATCCCTTAGCCCTAGCTAATTTTACATAATCTTTGTTTAGCTCATCTACCATATATCTTCTCATCCACATGGCATAACTAGCAATTCCTCCAAGAGACATGGATATAACCGGCAGAACCCAGGATTTTGGTTTGTTTATATTAAATAGCATAGGCAGTTTGAAAAGTTTCGTCAAATATAGTTGTAAAAATAAATAATAAACCGCTGCTGGTACAGCTCTTATAAAAACTATATATCCTGTTCCAAAGCGATCCCAAAAGCCTGATTTGTTTCTAGCCATAGCAATTCCCATACTTACTCCAAGTAATAAAGATACTCCTATGGCTGCCAAACCAAAGTATAGTGAATATGGAATTTTAGGTTTTATTATATCTACAACTGGAACTTTAGGTCTAAAGGTTAGAGATTGTCCGAAATCCCCCCCTCTGAATAGTTTTTTATAGAAATTTAATAATTGAATATGAATAGGGTCCCGGAGACCCATACTTTCTAATATAGCCTCTTTTTGATTTTCATCTAGTTTTTCGTAGGCATCTCCAAAATAACCTTCCTCAGGCATTAATCTCATAAGTAGAAATACTATTGTAATTATAATAAACAAGGTAAGTAAAGATTGTAATAATCTTCTAATAGAGTATTTTAGCATCTTTTCCCTCTTTTCTATATGTCAACTATTTTGTCTATTTTTTATGTCTAAGGTTTATTATAAACACCTAGGGATTATGTAATCCCTAGGCTTTAGTTTTTATCATTTTTTTTAATGCCTTAGCACGTTCTTTTTCCCATATTTCCAATTCTTTCTTGAACTCTTCTGTAGTCATTGGCTTTGCTAAAAGCCTTTGCCCCTTATATCTTGCTGAAGATACACCAAATGGTGAATACTGGGATTCAAATGGGTTAAATAGTGAAGCCGCATGGCCACCACCGCCAACTCCATAAGGTATTATAAAAGCTTCTTCTATTAAGAATGCCTCTGCCTCGGCAAATAGTTCGTATCTCTTCTCTATATCATGGACTTCTGCCCTAGCAGCATCTACTAAATTAGTATATCTCTTTTCTCCATTTTCTTCTGTGTAATCCTCTACAAATTCTGGGAAGTTGTATGTTCCGCCAGGATAGAATGGATCTGTGTAAGTTTCTGGATCAGCATAATCTGGTCCCCCAGTTACACTCTAAGAATGCATATTTTCCTGAACGTCTAACTTCTGATAAGAAGTTTGTCGGTGGTTTTGGATCTATTTGAATATCGATATAGTCTTCTCCAAGTAAATTTTCCATTTGTTGTTCTATTACTTGTACTCTTTTAGCCCATTCTGTACCACCTGAATTATAAGGCATATAGACTATTACTGGGAATTTTACTTTGCCTTCTAATTCTTCCATAGCTTTGTCTCTATATTCTAATGCTAATTTCTCATTAAAGGATTCTGTATCTGTAAACTCTTTTAATGGTTTGAACTCAGCATAATCTTTACCTTCAAAATCTACGAAGTTCTTTGGAGTTACAGTATTAGTTAATTTTTGTTCTGGGTTAAATGGTTCTGCCGTAATCATTGCTTGTTTTCTGTCTAATCCGTGGAATAATGATTTACGGAAGTTTACATTATTTACTGCTTTTTCCAATTATCTGGCTCATACTGTGCTTCAAATTGTGGATCAAAGTTTAATGCATAGAAATAGGAATAGAATCCTGTTCTTTCTGGTCTAATTAAATCCTTTTTCTCTGGATCATTTAGCCATTCTTCTGCTAGTTCAGAAGATATACTTGCATAATCTATTTCTCCACGAAGGAATAATTCTGGCGCTAATGTAGCTGCTTCTTTATTAAATGTATGAGTGATTCTTTCAATAAATATATTATCCTTATCCCAATAATTTTCGTTTGCTACTAATATTCTTCTAGTTTGTGGTTCAAATGTTTCCATTATATAAGCTCCATTGTATAATAGATGCTCATTGTCTGTACCAAATCTGTCCCCCCCTACTTCTTCTAAATAATCTCCATTAGCTGGTAGGAAACAAACATAGTTTAGCATAGATAGAAAATAAGGTGTATTTTCTTTTAGTTTATATTCTAATTCATAGTCTCCTATGGCCTTTACTCCTACTTGTTCAAAATCATCAATTTCCCCATTATAATATTCTTCTGCATTTTCTATTACACCATAAAAATATTCGCTGTAAAAGATTCATTTTCAGGATTTAGAAGATACTTTGCTGCATCTACCCAGTCATGAGCCGTTACATCTGCATATTCTTCTCCTGTATAAGTATGCCATTTTACACCTTCACGAATTTGTAGAGTCCAAGTAAGCCCATCTTCAGACTCATCCCAAGAAGTTGCTAGACAAGGCACTGCTACTCCATATCTGTCAAAGTCTATTAAACTGTCTACAAAATTTGCTGCCAGTGAGAATTCTGCAGTGGTGGCTGTTGTTAAATAGTTTAATGTAGTAATTTCCCCTGAATATACTGCATTGTATTCTTGAACATCTTTATAATCTGCTGAGCCTGTACCTGTTTTAGACGAACCACAGCTTGTCAAAACCAAAGTCAAAACTAATAATATAGGTATAATCTTTTCATTTTTACCCCCCTCTATTTTTTTTAAAAATAGTTTTAAATATTGTTTTATATCTTTGGTGCACCCCCCCCTTTGAATTTTTATCTCATAAAGATAATCCATTGCTATTTCAAATAGTGCAATTATTGTGCCATACAGGCTAATTAATTATTTGAAATATTGGGATTATTGAGTCTTTATTGAGTTATCAGATTAATACAAGTATACACTATTCTTTTAAACAAGTCTAGATTTACATTTGAAATTTTATGAAAATACTGTAAGTATTAACTACTTTCTTCCTAAATTTAGGAAATTTTTCCGAAAAGCCGTACTGTTTTAATGGATTTGAGACCATTTTACCATATTTTTAAAGCCTAATCCTGGTTCACGATTTAATTTAATTTTATATTCTTTAAAAATAGGACCACCTTCTACAGAATCTTCACTGCATAGGCCTGGACCATCTAAGTCCATTTTAGTTATAATCTTTTTGGCAGCCGCCAAATGTGCTGCAGCACTAACGCTTAATTTGGTTTCTAACATGGATCCTACCATACATTCTATGTTATATATTTCTGCTATAGAACAGATTTTTAATGCATTGTAAATACCTCCAGCCTTGGCCAATTTAATATTTATTAAATCTGCTGCCCTACTTTGTATGATTTCTATGGCGTCTTCTGGTGAAAAAACAGATTCATCTGCTAATATTGGTGTATCTACATTATCAGTTACATATTTTAATCCTTGGAAGTCCTTAGCTATAACAGGCTGTTCTATAAGTTCTATATTAAATCCCTTATCTTCCATAATCCTAATAATTCTAATGGCCTCTTTGGCCTCCCAGCCCTGATTGGCATCTAGTCTTAACTCAACATCATAGCCTACTGCATCTCTTATGGCCTGTACTCTTTTTATATCTAATTCGCCATCTAGGCCTACTTTTATCTTTAAGACCTTGTAGCCTCTTTCAACTGCTTCTATACTATCTTTAGCCATTTCTTCTGGAGAATTTACACTTATGGTTAAATCTGTTTCCAATTCACTTCTATAGCCACCTAATAGTTTATAAAGTGGTGCATTGTGATATTGTCCATATAAATCGTATATAGCCATATCTACTGCAGATTTAGCACTGGTATTTCCTAAAATAGATTTGTGCATTCTATGCATAATTTCTTCTATATTGTGGACTTCTAGTCCTATTAAACTAGGTGCTATATAGTTTTCTATAGCATCAATTATGGAACCCTTAGTGTCTCCTGTAATTACTGCAGTAGGTGCAGCTTCGCCATAGCCAATATTTCCAGTATCTGTTATAACCATAACTCCTATATTTTCCACTTGGTAGACTGTTCTTAGGGCAGTTTTAAAAGGTTTTTTTTAATGGTGCTGAAACCTGTCCTACTTTTATTTCTTTGATCTTCACTACCTTTTCACTCTCCTTTAAAAATAAAATTGTAATACATATTATAGTATAAACATTTTTGCTATCATTAAATCCTGGATATCTTTTGCAATATATTCTATAGTATGAGCATCAATTTGTTTTGTACCCCCCCGATAATAACTAGCCCGTTTAGCATCCTGATGCCTTCTAAATCTTATTTCTAATTTTAGTTCTTGTGGAGTTTCTACCTGACAATTATCTTTATTTTTTTAATCCTTTTATCACTCCCTCTTTAATAGATTCACAGGCTAAGTCTGGATGCATATTAAAGGTGGCATCTCCAATTCCAGTTTTTACTGCTACTATTTCCATGTTTGGAACTAGCTTTTTAGAATTTTCGCAGAGCATTTTATCTCCCGATAAAAAAAACTACAGGTACATTGTAATAAGCTGATATTAAAGAGTTCATCCAAAATTCTGAGGCCAATTTGTCGTTTATTTTAATATATGTAGCCTTGGAAGAATTCATAGTATGAGCTAAAGGATTCCCATCTTCACCTGCAGCGGAATGGTATCCTACAAAAATTGTAGCATCATAGCTTTCATCTATGCCAGCCATCATAGATTCAGGAGAACTAGCCCAACCTCTAATAACCTGTACTCCTTTTGGAAGTTTGGAAATATCTAAGTTTCTAGCTGAATCGTGGGCATCTTTGACTATTATTTCTGTGGCTCCTGCTTCTATAGCGCCTTCACAGGCAGCTGTGGTTTCTCTAGTCATTTGTTCCCTAGCCCATGTATGTTCTCCATGGCCTAGCTCAGTTTCATCCCAATCTGTTACTCCAGTTATCCCTTCAATATCTACACTAATATATACTTTCATTTAAACACCCCTTTAGTTTTTGTTTTATATATTATATCATATATTATTTATAATATATTTATAAAAGTCTTTAGTGTATTAAATAAGCAAAAAAAATATGCCAAGACAATTAAAGTAAAGAAATGCTCCTATAAGATCTATGTTTAACTAAAAAAAGTGAAGAGAATTAATAGTCTAAACCCATATTAGATATACTTAATAAACAAAGGAGCTTATATAAGCTCCTTTGTTTATTCTTTTAATATGAATTTTATTATTCTATATTACTTCTCCACTCTTTTAATGTATAAGTTCTGGAATTTTCCCTTATTACTGGATCATTTTCTATTATAGCTTTTGCCTCCTCATAAGTATTAACATTATAAATTACAAGTCCTCCACTATGATCTGTAAATGGTCCCTTAGCATAAATTTTGCCTTCATCAATATGCTTTTGCAAATATGCTATATGTTCATCCAATACTTCTGCATCCTTTCTAGGATCAATTGTTTCTAAAATAGCTGCATATAATAATATCATAATTTTCCCCTCCTGTCTTTGATTTGAATATACCCTATTAATATAGAAATTTAAACATCTTCTTCAATATAGCTATTCATTTCCCCTTTTTTTTCATTTCCTTAAACAAAAATACGAAATATCGCAGAAAAACTAACAACAAAAGAAATACCGAGAAGCTATCTATATTAGATTGGGTTGTTTCTGAAAAAAACTTGTTTTAAATTATGTGCTCCAACATGAAACATCGACAACCAAAATGCAATGGCAACTAATAAATAGATTTCCTCTTTATCTTTCCAAAGCTTATAAAGAGCAATTATTATTCCGATAGAAAAGATGAATACACGGGCAAAATCCATAATATTTTTCCCCCTTTCTTTAAATTAGTATTATAAATAATGTGTCATATGCAAAGTGGGATAGCCTATAGGAACTCACACTCTACCAATGATTTACCCATGTTGTTCGTAGAGGCAGGTTTCCATGCCTGACCCTTTAACGAGATACCTATCTACTTATATATATCAATCATTTTAATCATATCTTCTTGATTGGCTTTATTTTATCAAATATATTAACTAATTTCTACCAGATTTTATTTAAAATAAAAATAACCCACTAGTCTAAAGCATTATCGCCTTAAGACCAGTGAGTTTTACTCTATAATCATTTCTTCTTAACAGGAATCCAAATTTCACTATAATAGTTTTCATCCTGATTCCCCCCCTGTGGATAATCAGCTATATTAGTATACATTTCAACACTATAACCTTCTGCAATTTCATAGTCTTTGCAATTAGGCAACCATTCTGAGAAAATTTTTTTATTCACATCTTGCAAAGATTTTGGCATTGGACCTTTACAAGCAAAAATAGCCCATCTATGTTTAGGTATTACCTTTGTAACAAAACCATCAGGTATTTCCAAAGATGGATTATAATTATCTGCAATTAAGTATTCAAATTCATCTGAACCCATCATACTCTCATCTATGGATATCCCATACATCCCACATACAAACTTACCCTTTCCTGTTTCATAATGCTCTGTCCAGAACTGTGGAATTTTCACAGTTGCATTATCATGCTTAAACATTCTTGATACACCCATAATGGTGAATGAATCTTTTTCAACAATTTTGTAATCCATAATATAACCACCTTCCAATGAGAATTTAATTTTTAGTGGAGCAAATGATTTAACCATTGCACCATCTTTTCGAACAGCAGTAGGTGTAATACCATGAAATCGGGTAAAAGCCTTTGTAAAACTATCTGGTGAAGTGTAGCCATATTTTACTGCAATATCAATAATTCTTTCATCAGTGGAAATAAGTTCACTACCAGCAAGTGTAAGTCTACGTTGCCTAATATATTCTCCAACTGTAAAACCACAAAGCATTGCAAAGCCTTTTTGGAAATAAAATGGAGAGATAAATGCTTTTTCTGCAATATCCTCTATTGAAATTTCTTCTGTAATATTATCCTCAATATAATTAATGGCTTTGCCAATTCCTTCAACCCAGCCCATATTCATCACCCCCCCTATCTGTAAATATATCTTATCTCTTTTTAGGCTATTGTTCCCGACTTTTTGTGTTATGTTTTGTCTCTTTTAAAGTATACTTCTTATAATTTTTTTTATCCATATTACTATTGTGAAATTCAATTTTTCTATAATTCATGACTTATCCCCCCCAATGTCTGTATTTATATAAGTTCGTCTCTAAAAATACCCCCCCTTGAAATCAAAAAAATTTCTATCTTATGAATATTTAAATCTATGTATGTTTAATGACTTAAATTTTAATACAATTTAGTGATATTTGATTACGGATAAATTGTACGCACCCCCCTATCAAGACTTTTTTTAATATATTCTAGTCATATGATTAAGTCAATATAAAGAATTCGTCTAATCTTATTTTTAATCTAATGAGAAATCCTTGTGAGCCTATTTATCAGTAAGTTTTATTTCTAGTATCTCACTTCGCGGGGGGGTCATGCCAAGGCTTTTATAAAAACACAAGGCAGAAGAATTGAATGACCATATCATCAGTTCGATACATTTTATACCTGTTTTAATAGCTCTATTCTTTATATCTAAAAATAATTCTTTTCCAATACCTTGATTCCTAATTTCTTCATCAACAACTATAGTCTCTATAAATCCTTTCTTTCTATCAATCATACCTGCTTGATTTTCGATATTTTGTATAGTCATATAACAAAATCCTTTAATTTTTCCATCATCATAGACAGTAGCAATAACTGAAGGATCATTTAAAATCTTTTCAAATAATTCTTCACCAAAGGGGGGGTTTCCTTCTTTATAAATATCTGGTCTATTTTTACATGAATAGTATGAACTTGATCTACTAATGCTCTGATATCTTCAAAATCTAATTTGCTAATTAAACGTACCATAGTCTTACCTCCATATAATTTAATTTTTATTTACTACACATATACCTCAATTATTTAAATTACATAGCCTTGATTGCCTTTATTCTATCAAATATATTAATTAATTCCTACCAAATTTTATTTGAAATAAAAAAATAACCCACTAGTCTAAAGTTTTATAATCTTTAAACTAGTGGGTTCTGATTTTTATGGTCTCAAACCATACCCATTGCATTATTTCTTTTCAAGTAATACTTTTGGTTTACTTTTTATTCCCTTTACTCCAAGATTGCCATAAATTTCACTAACTGTTCCTGCCGTAATAAATGCATCAATTTGTTCTTTTTTTTAATAAATTCCATAAGATAAGAAAATTCATTTCGGGTCATTAAACTTTGGATTTCAAACTTATCCTCAGAGTCTAGTCCCCCCCTTTAATTGGATATAATGTTGCACCCCCCCTCTGCATATCTTCTACTATAAATTTACGAATCGGCTGGTAATCTTCAGCAATAATGCAGACCCTTTTTCTAGAATAAAATCCTACTGTAAAGTTCTCTAGTAGTAACCCATTAAGATAGGTTCCAATTAATCCTATAATTACTGTTCTTATATCATACACAAAGATTGCAGTAAAACAGATAATTGCTCCTGCAATAGAAACTGATATGCCTAAATCAACATGAAAATATTTGTTTACAATTTTAGCCATAATATCTAGACCACCAGTTGATGCATTGCGTCTAAATAAAACAGTTTGTGAAAAACTCAAAAGCAAGACAAAGCACAAAAGATCTAACCACTGATCCTGCATCAATGATTGTTCAATTGGACATAATTTTTCTAGTATTGCAACCATAGGTGACAAAATCAATGCTGCATATATAGTTTTAATGCCAAATTCTTCCCCAATAAGAAAATAAGATAAAATCAATAAAAATGCATTTATAATAAAAATTAATACTGGTAATGGTATTGATGTAAGCAAATTAATTACTATTGCTAAACCAGTAATAGACCCAACAATTAATTTGCTGGGTACTAAAAAGAAGTGTATGGCTGATGCTGTAATAATCATACCTAATGTTAAAATTGGTAGGTCCTTAATAAAAGATTTTGTCCTTTCACTCATTCTATCTCTCCTTAAATTTGAATTTGACTACTTCATATTTATAAATATGATTAGTTTGTTATAATTTAGACAATCAACTATTACAGGATTAATTTTAACATAAATATCTATATTTTAAAATCATTAATTTAAAACTCTCTAAAAAAAACTATAATATAGATTTTATAAAAAAACACCCCCCCCTTAAAATCAAGGGGGGGGTCTATTGTATCAATTCTCTTTATAAAATATATAAATATTATCCTAGAATACCTACTTCTCCAACTTCTTTTATGAGGATTAAACCATATCTAAAAAAATTTTAATATATTTTGAAAGTATTGGTACAGAAAGTTTTACCTTTTAATTTCATTAATTAATGCTTCAGGATTCAACATCTTATACTCACCATCATTATTATTCAGATAAACTTTAGTAGCAGTTTTATCTATGGCAGCATTAAATTCTTCAGGTGTAATGTCAGGATTTATTTGGCAGCATAAGGCATAAAGTCCAGCAGTATATGGCACTGCCCAGCTCATACCTCCTGAATAATAAAAGACATATTTATCCTCCCCGTAGGGCTAGCTACACATCTAGAATCCATAGGTACCAGTACGTCCTCTTTAACCATCCTATATTCAGTATCCCTCCAAAATATCCTTTCCTATAGGAGTTTAAATCATTTGAATCCCCCCCCAGAGGATCCCGTCCAGTTCCCACTAAGCTATTTCCCACAGCAATAGTATATATTCCATCATTAGAAGCCCTATTTATAGCCTCTTGAACCAAGTCTCCTTTTTCCATTTCTGGATTATCTATTCCTAATGAAATTGAAATTACACGTATTTTTTTATCCATGGGCAAGGTTCTATTGATTTCTATTATTCTGTCAATAGATTTTGCAATCCAATACAAATCCCAATCAAATCCATCTTCCTTAAATACTCCATGGGTTTCAGCAATATAATATAAATCCGCCTCAGGAGCAACACCTACATTCTTACCAACTGCAATAGATGCCACTGCAGGCCCATGCATTTGAGCAAGATCTGAATTAATATGAATTTCCTCATATAATTTAATCCGATCCTTATATTCTACATGATTTACTAGAAGAGGTTGATCTATTATAGCAATGCCTACCCCCTGTCCAGTAATACCTTTTCATGGAGCTTTCTTATTCCTAAACCTGGGTCCATTCCGTACTCTTTGATTTTCTCAATATCATATTCTTTAGGTACACTGCTTGGCCATTTTGTATCATCATCAAAATCTGCAGTTAATAAATAGTCCAGCTCATTAGAAAGATCAATTTCAGTTATGTCCTTGCTTCGCAAATCATGGAAAAATACAGTACCATCATCTTCCGGTAATTCTTCAAATTTGTAGTCAAAATACCTTGTAAAATCATCAGATTTTGGAGTTTTTACGATAGCTATACTTCCCTCAGGAGAAAGAGTTGTAATATACCCATCTTCATATTCTATTACCCTGTAGCCTTCAGAAGTGGTATATTCATTGGCTATCTTTTCATATGTATTGTCTGCATTAATTTCATTATCTTCTTCACCATTTGTATTTTCAATTGGCTTTGTTGATGGTAACTTATTTTCATCAGCATTATTGCCAGGGGTGGAACTACAAGCTGTAAGCAAAAGCATTAAAGATAAGATTATTACTAGTTTTTTTCATTATATTATCTCCCATATTATGTTTATTTTATTATATCATAATATTTAGTGTATTTATCAACCCAATAATCTTTTTCATAAAATCCTCCTTTCTAATTAGACTTTCACTATATTTATTAATTAATTTAATGAACGTAAATCTACACATATACATCAATTATTTTAATCTAATATTTTCAATTAACTTTATTCTATCAGATATAATAACTAACTTCTACCATATCTTACTTAAAATAAAAAGCAACCCACTAGTCTAAGATTTTTAACTTTTAAATCAGTAGGTTCTAAATCTTTATATTTTTATTTCTGTTCCATCTCTAAAGTGGAATATTATATTATTATTATCTTCTATAACTACCTTCTCTATAGTAGCTGTCCATAAAGCTTCATCAAAATCTGTTAAAATTGTATCTTGGCTTTTAAGTTTATATATAAAGGTATCTATGCTATCTTTTCTAACTTTGTTTTCTTG
>JMBV01000487.1_pt1 | contig 12359 bp, 13 predicted proteins | sample 616531 | NCBI WGS metagenome assembly JMBV01 (sample SAMN02727904, study PRJNA239997) | anaerobic digester metagenome | biome: anaerobic digester; isolation source: mesophilic anaerobic digester inoculated with municipal waste water sludge... | place: Germany: Bielefeld University, CeBiTec ... | reverse complement strand
GGAACGTTCTTTTCATTTGACAATTTATGTTTGAGGTTTGTTTATATATTTATTTTATTAACGACAATTCGGCGAGTGCGCATTTAACTAATTAACAATTAAATCTATATACAATTATTTCCAACATAAAAAAAGTTATGTGGAATATTATTAAGGATCTTTATTTAATTGTAAACACTGCAAAGATGAAAAACTAAGCGAGTTTAACAAATAAAATTGTATATGTGGCAAGTTTTGAATAAGCATGTTTCTAAATAAAACAAAAGTTGTTATCTAGGTGAAAAACTTAGGTTGATTAAAAAGAATAATATTTTCAGAGTAACCGGTTTTACAATACTGTGGTTAATGTTTATTTTTATGACGGACAATCTGAAAGTAAGGCCACGTTGTTTCAAAAATGGCCAGTCTGAAGATAATTAATTTATTACGTTGTGTTTCGAAACTTTTATCGAGCTATCAAGTACAGAGTAGGGGAAAACAACAAAGTTTTCCCCCCCTACCTGAAAAATTAAGATTATTCTTGAAATTTTATTACTTTCCCATTACTTCTCATTTTTACCTTTTGACCACCATAATGGTGTAAAGATACCGTTCTCTCCTCCAAGCTGCTGTAGTGCCTGCTTATAACCTTCAGGATTACTGTTTTCCAATGATGAGGGATATCTCAACCTTTGAGGGAAGAAATTGTATTTCTGTGAGTTCTTTACATTTTCTTTTGTAAGCCATGACATTCTACTAAGCGGATTATCTACAGCCACATTGTCGAAGAATGGCAGTCCGAGCCTGCGATGGTCGCACCATGCTTCCAATGGTAGCCATGGCAATTGCGCAATATACTTTTGCGTAATAATCTTGCTTAACTGATCATTCAGATTTTCCCATAAAATGTTTCCGATGCAACCGGATATTTATAAAAGAATTTTTCTGCTTCTCCTGACTTCTTCTGTAACGATGGAGCGCTTTTGTAATAATTATTCAAAACCCCGTTTGCCGCACCAGCATCTCCCCAATCTCCGCTATTGAAGCCATTTACCGCATATTCTACGTTCACTGTGGCAACTACTGTGGGTTTCTCTCCTTCAGGAACAGTTTCGCCAACCTTTACCAAATCAAAGCTTTTGGTATTTGTATTATACCTATGCCCATCATCACATGGCAAAGCATATATATCGAAAAGCGTGGATCAACGCTGTATGGAAGTCCATCCATAAAGAATCCGGTATATGGGTCATTTGTATAGGTTGCCCAGTGTTCATCGTATCTTATTCCGAGATAGTTTTTGATTTGAAGGCTAAGGCATACTTTTAATCTGTGAGAATATCTGACGTTTTCACACCTCCCAGAGTCAGTTCGGGCAGACTTGTAACTAACTATCTGGCTGGTTTTTAATTTTATATATTTTGAAAATTTCATCAACAGATTTTTGTAATGGTATTCATTGACCTGGTTTTTGTTCTCCTTTGGATCTATTTTGTGGTCGAAAATCATGACTGATGTTTTACCATCTTCTTTTTCCCATTCAGCATAGCTATAGCGTTTGTTCACAATGCTATAACCACTTTGCCATTGTATAAAAACGGATGATTTGGTTTTGGTTTTCGGATTTTTGAGTATCGGAACGAAGCTTTTTCCGTCAAGCTGATTTTGGGGGGGTGCAGGCAGGTTACACAGTTCACACAATGTGGGATAGATATCTACAAATTCTACCATAGAGAGTGATTTTCCGTTTTTAAACCAAGGTACATGTACAATAAGAGGAGTGTGTGTGGATGTTTTCATCAGGTTATGTTTACCTATAAAATTGTGTTCTCCGAGGTTCCATCCGTGGTCTCCTAACAGCACTATAATCGTGTTTTCCTCCAGATCAAGCTTTTTTTAAGGCGTCAAGGATTAAACCGATTTGTGCATCTACGTAACTCACGCAAGCATAATATCCATGGCGTAATTCGCGCAAAAATACTGTATCCGTCGGTTCTTCAACTCTTGCATATGCATATATTTCTCTCGATCCTTGTACCTCATCGGGGAGATCCAAGGGGGGGCGAAACCGATTGTCGGGCAAAGGAATTTTATTGCGATCGTACATATCCCAATATTTTTTTGGGAGCATTAAACGGGAGATGTGGTTTCCAAAATCCTACACCCAAAAAGAAGGGCTTGTTTGTTTGTTTAAGACGTTTCAGGTCTTCAATGGTTTTAAGGGTTAACTTCCCATCGTCGTATGCTGAATCAGGCACTTCTGCCGATTCGCAATATGGGCCACGCAAAGTTTTCGGGTTAATATATTTTGCTGACTCTTCGTTCAGCCACATTTCCCAGCGGTTGTATTCATTATTATATACATCATAACCATCAGGATGTGTTCTGAAGGGAGGTTCGCTCCACGAATCGGCATGATCGTCTATATGGTGAAATACTTTTCCGTTGGAAACGGTATGATATCCGTTATTGGTGAACAGTTGTGAAAATGGCACGGCATCTGGGGCATCTGTTTGAGCACGTGTGGTATAATTGACAAAACGTTTTGGGAATTTGGGATACATACCGGTAAAAAGGCTTGCACGTGATGCTCCGCTAACCGGGATGTTGCAGTAAGCATTCTGAAATATTGTTGATTTCCCTGCCAACTTGTCTATATTGGGCGTTTTTATGGCATCCAAACCGTAGCATCCCAGTTCGGGTCGAAGGTCGTCAACAATTATGAAAAGGACGTTTGGCTTTTGAGATTGTTGGGGGGGCAGCGCTGCCATTGCCGGCAGAAACGACGGGATTACTATTATAATATTTTTAGTTTCATATTATTTCAATTTCAATTTTATCGCTAACATTTTTATCTTTAGAAACTGCTTCTATGGTATTTTTCCCATTATTCAACAGGCAATTTTCCCAGACAAAAGTTCCATACCCGTTATTTAAGCGTCTTCCAATGCTTTTTCCATCTAAAAACAGTTCAACACTTTCGGTGTTGGAATAAACTTTCAGCGTTTGCAGGGAGTTTTTTTTCTTCTCGAATTTCTACGTTCAGAAACGTAGACAAAAGGATTCTCTTTATTCCAGTTGGCTTTGTAGAAATAAAAAGCATCTTTTTTTCACAAAACGGTCAATGCTTACCAGCCTTTGTCGTTGATTCCATCGCGTTCACCTTCGGTGCGATGTGCGGCGTAGAAATCGAACATTACCCAAACGAAAGTCCCCCCCAAAAATAGTTATGTTCATTAATAACTTTCCAATGCTCTTCGTGAAAATGGGTTTGCCAATTTTCGGGGTGCCAACGGCTTGTTGCGACAGGTTTTGTCAATATTTCCTGCTGATGAAAAGGGCTTGCTCCGGCTCCGTATTCAGATATGGAAAGCTTTATACCGGGATATTTTTCGTGCATCCCGACAGCCAGGAGCCCACGTCGGAAGGATTGCCGCCGTACCAGCCGAAATACTGGTTAAAGCCAATTAGATCGGTAATAAAATTCAGATCGCCACTTTGGTTACTCGCCGCCACGGTCAGGCGTGTAGGATCATCAGCTTTTGCCTGTGTGTTCAGCTCTTTTACGTATTCTAAGGGATTATCGCCTTCTTCTTTTAATTCGTTGAAAATGCCCCCCCAAAATAGGATTGAAGGATGATTATATAGCTGCTCAATCATCTCGGCAAGTTGTTGTTTCCCATTCTCACGAAAGCGCCTGGTATTCACGAAACCTTTGTCGCGATAACCGCCAGGTCCCACAAATGGAATTTCACTCCAGACAATTATGCCCTCTTTGTCGCAAAGTTCAATGAAGTAGGGATCGTGCGGGTAATGTGTCAGCCGGACAGCATTTACGCCCATCTCCAACATGATTTGAATATCGGTTTCCATTTGCGTCCTATAGATGGCATTTCCGGCATTGGCATTATCCTGGTGACGTCCGACGCCGTGCAGTTGCAACAGTTCACCGTTTAGTCGGAAGCGGTTTGTGCATCCACTTCAAAATAGCGCAATCCGAAAGGTTGTATTACCTTATCGGTGCCAAATTCAATTTCAGCTGAATAGAGGTAAGGGTCTTTCCGACCGTTCCACAGATGCGGCATTTTTAGTGAAAACGGCACTTCAATTATTTGTTTACCACTCTGTTGAGTTATATTTTGTTGTGTAGAAACAACTGTTATTCCCTCTTTATTTTTTAACTTCACGTTCAACCTCCCTTTTCCTTCCACTGCTATGCGTACCACAAGTTCGGCACTATTCTTTGTTACACATTTCTGGATGATGCGTACTCCATTAGACGCAAAGCGATTGACAGATATGTGATTTTAGGTAGAAGCAAAATATCCACGTCACGATAGATTCCACCGTAGGAGTTAAAATCGCCTACCAATGGCATAATACCCAGATCAAGGGCATTAGAAACCCTTACCAAGATTGTGTTTTCGGTACCATAATTTAGTTTATCGGATATATCGAAGTCAAACGCTGAATATCCGCCCTGGTGTTCTCCCACGGTTTCACCGTTGATTTGCACCGTTGCGGTGTGATTTACCGCCCCCAAACCGCAGAAATATCACATTACCCTCCCAATCTTCAGGCACATATATTTTTTTTCTGATAATTGCCGAATCCGCGGTAATAATCTATTTTCCGCTCATGGCATCCATATTCCATGTGTGTGGCAGCGTAATTTTGGTAAAAATATTGTTGTGAACTTCATAGCCGGGCGTGAATTGCCAGTCGTTATTGATATTTATTATCTGGCGGGATTGAGAGAATGAAAGTAATGAAACACACAAAGCAAGTGTGGCAAAGATAATTTTGTTCATTGAAAGAAATAATATTAGGTTTTGAGTGCAAAGATAGAGTTTTTAGCATTAAGGTATAAAATACTTGTCCCGGGAAACTTTTTCAAAAACATGAAGTGGTTTCCCGGGATTTAATATTTTATTTACTCCATCCTTGATTTTGCTTTAGCTCTTTATTTAGAGCCAGATCATTCAGGGGGGGCAAAGGGTAAAGATAATAATGCGGCAACCATCCGCTGGGGGGGACGCCATGATACCATAAATAACCTTGTGTATCGTTGCCGGTTATAGTAACTCCGTTTTCATCCTGCAATTTGGTAGAGCTGCTGTTCCCATAATCTGCTTTACTGATAAATGCTCCGCGGGGTTGTTTGTTGAGTACTTTTTCCGCTTTTTTTCCATCGACGCAAATCGTCGAAGTGGAAACCCTCCGTAGCAAGCTCCATAACTCGTTCTCTACGGATCTCCCAAAGGACAGGAGCAACGTCTGAGTCACGTTTTGTGTCCCAATCTGCATCTATTTGGCCTACTGTCATGTTCTTGGTTCCACCCCGTGCACGCAGTTTATTTATTGTAGCATCGGCAACTTCTTGTGTAAATCGACCTAGTTCAAATGCGGCTTCAGCATAATTTAACATTACTTCTCCTACCTGAAATGGGAGCATCCGTGGTTCCTACGTCGGTGTTGGTAGATACGTCTGTTGTCGTGTTGTAATACCTCCAAACAAAATACCCCCCCATCCATGTTTTGCCCCAGTTGAAAACACCATTTTTTTGCGCTTGCCAAATTGGGCATACGCGTACAATATAAGTTTCGAAAGTTGGATGTAGGTAGTGATTTTCCGCCTTTCCATGAGGCATTGTTGATTATATCTATATATTCACTAAACGCCGGATTGGCATGGCGGGTCCATGATGTAATATTACCCGAGAAAGCATCACCTGTCTTAAAGGGAGGACAAATTGTTAGGTATAGACGTCTGTCACGATTGCGGAAATTATCATACTCGGTTGTGTTTGCATATAGCGGGCTTGTTGATATTGGACGTCCATCTGTGCAAAGGTAGCTGTCAACCAGATAGCGTGTTCCTTCCACTTGCATTTCTCCTGTTCGTACACGTCTTGTAAGTGCATGTCCTGTTAAACCCGGTGAATATTGTTTGTAAAGGAGCACTTCTCCGACAGTTGATAAATCTTCAGAATTGAACAAAAGATCGAAATTGTTATAGACATTAGGTACTTTCGCGATTATTTTTTTTGTGATGCATTTATGGCGGCCTGGAGATATTTTTCAGATTCGTTCAAACCGTGATATTTTCTCCATGTCCCTTCAAACAGCCCGAATCGTGAAATTAATGCGTTTACAACCAAATTATTTATTGTATTTGCCCCCCCATCACCGTTTGTTTTGATGTTTTGCTCGGCTTCTATCAGGTCTCTGAGGATGTTTGCTGCCACCACATCACGAGAGTCGCGGGGTTGATATAATTCGGGAGATTTTTCAGTCAGTGTGTTTTCTACCCATGGCACATCACCGAACTTGCTCAGAAGATCCATATATTTGTATGATCTGAAAAACAGCCCTACCGATCGCCAATGCTTACGGTCTGTTTCATTCATCGCCGATTGGTCAATATTATCCAACATAATATTGACTTTCCGGATAAAAGAAAAATTCCAGTTAATATTGTCTGAAGCGGGCACAATCACATTTCCCATCGACCACGGTGTCTGTCCACCTGCTGTCATCATTGTGAACAATCCACCGTTTAAATCACCTGTGAAATATGTATCTGAATAACCAGGAAAGACTTCATAGAGTCCCCCCCAGGCATATGTTTTGAAATTCTCATATGTAACAAAAGCAGTGGCTTCCGTTTGTTCGTCTTTTGGATATAACTCCAGAAAACTATCATTGCAACTGATAGTTAATAAAATTAATAGACAGATGGATATTATTTTTGTTTTCATTTTATTCATTTTTTTGTTGTTAAAGTCCAATTCTCATACCCACAGCCCATTTTGTGAGGAAAGGATAAGTCCATCCTCGAGCTTTTGATCCGGCTTCTGCATCCATACCTTTAGGTAAATGGTTGAAATTATATAAATCTTCTACACTTGTGAAAACAGAGAGATTGTTTAGTTTGTATTTCTTTATGGTTGCTTTTGGGAAAGAGTACGAAAGCGTGATGTTTTTACGGATAGGTAAGCTCCATTCAGTTTATATTTTGTTTGAGTGAATCTGTTGGCGGAAGAGTTTCCTTTTGCCCTTTCATATACCCGTGGAAAGTAAGCATTTGTGTTTTGAGGTGTCCAATAATCGAGCTGGCTGCTCATAAGTGTGCTGAACTCATCGTACCATGCCAGAAAAGTTCATTGCCATACCAAACATCTCTTTTACCTATACCCTGTAGAATGAACGAAAACGATATACCTTCCCAATCGACCCCTCCGGTTATACCGTATTGGTAACGACGTGTTCTGTTGCCGATAATTCTGCGATCACCCGGGTTTTGAAGTGTATTTGAACCGCTGTTTATAACTCCATTTCCGTCATAATCAACATATAAAATATCACCAATGTTTGGTGTATAACCTTCTACTTTTGCAATACCTTCTTTTAAAGTGCCGTCGGTATTGAAGTCATTTTCGGTATAATAACGGTCGGTAGTATATCCCCCCCATTGTTCATTAACGTCCATCCCAACATAGTATTGTGTTATCTTTCCCGAGCTGTCATAAGTTGGTAAAAGTCCGGCCTCATTGTCAAACTTGGTAATTTTTGTATTCGAATCATATAAATTTAATCCCAGGTTGTAATTGACATTGCCTATTCGATCGCGCCATTCAACTGATGCTTCCCAGCCTTGTGTACGTAAATCGGCTACGTTTTCACGTGGAGCACCGGTTCCCAGGACCGAAGGAAGTTCGGCCCCCCCATCTGCGAGCATACCTTTCGTATCACGTCGATACCAGTCATAAACAGCATTCAGGCGGTTGTCAAGAATGGTCAAATCGAGTCCGAAATCGAGTGTTTGCACCTTTTCCCATGTGAAAGAACTGCTCACAAGAGAAGGCATTTTCAATGAATAGACTCTTCGGTTGTCGATATGCCAGTTTGTCACGTAAGATTCCATCCCGGGTACAAACATATATGGTTTGATGTTCTGGTTTCCTATATTACCCCCCCAAGATGTTCTGATTTTGAGACTGTTGATAAGTTCCCGGCTCCACTTCATGAAACCCTCCTCGCTTATTCTCCATCCGGCGGAAAAAGAAGGGAAGAATCCGAATCGGGATACTTTGGGGGGGAATTTTGAAGAACCATCGTACCTGCCATTTGTTTCTAACAAGTATTTGCCGGCATAATCATAATTAATTCTATAGAAACCGCTTCTGATACTATACTCCGAGTAAGCATCGTCAGCAAAAACCTCTCCGGTTCCGCCTGAAATCGATGGCAGGTTTTGGTTAATCATCTCTGCCCTCGTTTCATAGAATTGCTGCCAAGAATATTTTTCCTGATTAAATCCGGTCATGAATTTAATCGTATGTTGTTTTGACTTGTAAGTATAATCGCCGTAAATATTAAGTGCATTATAGTTGCTTTTTTTTCGTTTGTGTGGTAGAATTTAGAGTTTGCAGGTGTAGTACTGTTTTCAATAATATTATCCTGTGATCTCATGTAGGTGAAAATAGGATTGAATTGGGTTTTATCGGAGAATTGTTTGTTGATAGTATATTCACCGATAATATTCAAATCTTTCATCGGTATAATAGTAATTTTTCCGGCAAGGCGGATGTTATCCAGTCCGGTTGTTGTTGGATATGCTTTTTGAATTAGATATGACGGTGAATTGTAAAAATATTCTTCATTATCTGCCATCGTCGATCCTATTGGGTAATAGCTGTGGAAGGCAATTGCACTTCCCCCCCAGATTCCGTAAGGAGCGTTGGTATCAGGCAGTTTCCGTTCTGAAGAAGTATATTTGATATCCAATTCAGGCCTGAACCATGAAATAGCATGCGAATTTATATATCCTGAAATGTTGTAACGGTTGTATGAGTCTTTATCTGTGATAAGAATTCCATCTTCACTGACATAGCCCAGAGACATTCTGTATGATGATTTTGCATTTCCCCCGGTAGCTGAAACATTATGTGTTTGCTGAAACCCACTCGATGACATCATATCTTTTATTGAATTATATTCGCGAAGATTGTATATAACTCCATCAATAGTAGTAGAACCATTGGGATAGGCTTGCGGATTTGTATTATATTCATTCAGTAGTTCGATCCACTTATCGATATTGTTATTGTTCCAGTTGGTCAATCCTGCATCTTTGAACATGGTTATCGTTTGCAGGGGAGTCGCTTTTTGTGGTAAATTCCGGGGGGGTTGAAAACGCGAAATTGTTGAAATAATCTACTTGAAATCTATCATCGGTGAGCCCTTTTTTTCGTGGTGATTAGAATCACCCCGAAGGCAGCACGTGCTCCGTAAATAGCAGAAGATGCAGCGTCCTTCAATACAGTAACGCTTTCTATATCATTCGGATCGAGCATATTAATGTCCATCTCGACATTATTAACAAGCACGAGAGGGCTTCCTCCATTGATTGACGCTGTTGCTCCACGGATAGACATCACATTTTCGGCACCGGGTTCTCCCGTTCCATTTACAATTTGCAGGCCAGGGACAGTTCCACGAAGGGCTGTTGAGGCATTCACTACTGGGCGATTTCCCAATACATCATTCATATTTATCGATGTAGTTGCTCCTGTGAGGTTGGCTTTTTTTTAAGTGTTCCATATCCTACAACCACCAATTCTTCTAGTGTTTGTGTATCTTCGCGCAGCACAATAACTATTGTGTTTTTCCCCGCAACAGAAACGGTTTGCGTTTGAAATCCCACATAAGATATTTCCAGTTCGGCATCAGGTTCTGCGCTAATAATGAAGTTTCCATCGTAATCAGTTACATTGCCTCTGCCAGTTCCTTTCACCATAATGGTTGCCCCGATAATAGGTTCACCGTTTGCATCTACAATTCTCCCGGAAATCCGGTTCTCTTCAGTCTTCTGTGATAAGTTCTGCGTTATCTTCAATGGGTGCAAGACAATCTGTCGGTCGTTAACAATATAACCGATACCGGTCCCCATAAGAATTTGGGCCAATGCAGCTTCAATGGTCTGACCGTTCACACTCACACTCACTTTTTGTGTGGCATTGACAAGGTTTTGTTGAAAAGAAAACGATAGTCGGTTTGGTTTTCAATTGTGCTGATTGCCTGCTCCAGTGTTACATTATTCAGGCTGAGCGACACTCTGTTTTGTGCCTGAATATGTATTGTCCCGTGATCATAAAGAAAATGAAGTACAACAGGATGAAGGGATTCATTTTCTCCGTTCTGACCCCTGATTCATTTTTTTTCAGGAATAGTTTTTCTTTCGCCATAAGTTAAAAAAAATATTAATGTAATTAAATAGATTAATTAATGTTTGCACTTGCTATAGGATAAGACGTGCTGTTTGGAAAAATCCACATTCTAATTCTATTTTTAACATTTCAGGTAAGTGGTAATAACTTAAATCCACATTCCATCGATTTCTATCATGGCGCTTATCAACAGGAAAAGAGATAAGGTGACGCTTCAATAAAAATATCAATTATGACAGACCTCAATTATCTCATAATTTCGGCCCCCCCATTATTCTGCTTAAAATAATTATATTTGATAGGTGCAGAGAGCTGTATGGCATCTAAAATCTGCTGAAGGCTTTCATCCTCAAAGGTAGCCCTGTATTTATGTGCAGCCAAACGTGAGTCTGTTACTCGTATATTCACGTTGAATGTACGCCCTATTCGTTTGAATACGTTTTCAAGTGTCTCATCCCTAAAGGCGAGGATACCATCTTTCCATTTGCCGTAGAGAGCTGCATCAGTGGTTTTGAGTGCAGTCTGACCGGTAAGCGTATTGAGTGTGAAGCATTGGTCGGGTTTAAGAGAGATTGTTTTATTACCCTTTGTTGTAACAGCTGCACTTCCGCTGGCCAGGATTACCCTTTTGAGGCTGTCACCCGGGTATCCTTCCACATTCAGTTCCGTTCCGGTAACCATTACCTCTATCCCATTGGTTGAGATGTAAAAAGGTTTATCTGGATTTGCATCTATAATGAAATATCCTTCTCCCTCAATAATGGTTCTTCTCTCTTTTTATTGAAATCAAGTAGATATGTAAGGGTACTGCCTGAATTCAGCCAGACCTCAGAACCATCAGGAAGATTAACTTTTGAGCGTGTTCCCGGTAAGGATGTGACAACGTGAATCAATTCTGCCTGAGCTTCCCCCTTGTCTTTTATTCATCCACAAATAGAGAGTCACAGCAAGCAGAGGGATTAGCAGGATTGCAGCAATCTTCTGCCACCAGACAAGAAATTGTGAATGTGCATTTCTTTTGTGTTTGTGAATCTGTCGTATTACGGAACGTTCTGCTGCCCCAAGATCTATAGAATCGGGGGGGTTAAATGGAGGATGAGTGACAGACCGTATGTTTTTGTAGCTGACATAAAGGTGCCTGAAAGAGTCGTTTTGATTGTACAACTCGCTCAGCCTTTCCTTTTCTTCGTCGCTTAGGGTTCCCTCAAAATCTTTTGCAACTAATATGTCAAATTCTTTAGTCAATTTTTAATGTTACGTTTTTAATTACCTTTATACATTAAAGAGACGTGCCATAATCAATATTCCACATTTGTCATGATTGTAAAAAAATGTAAAATAAACAGAAAAGGGAGATAATCTTTCAAGTAATTGACAAGTGATTTCATCGTTTTCGCTATTCTGTCTTCTACGGTCCGCTCCGATATGTTCAGCTGACGTGCAATATCCTTGTACCTTGTTCCATGCAAGCGGCTCATTTCAAACACCTTTCTCTGCTTTTTTTTGGCAACAGTGACAACGCCTTATCAAGATGAGATTTCAATTCGGAATAAAGGACATGCTGTTCTGTTGACACATCCATGCTATTCCACAATATATCGTAGTTCTGTTGGTACTTTGTTATCACTTTTCTATGGCGCAACTCATCCAAGCAACTATTTTTTTTACGGAAGTCAGTAAAAAAAAGATCTTAAAGAGACTTCGTAATTCAAATCTTTTCGTTTATCCCACACATTAACAAAAACTGTTTGCACTATATCTTCACAACAATCTTTCTCAGGAAGATAGGAACCGGCAAACATCACCAAATCCCTGTAATACTTCCTGAACAACGACGTGAATGCCTTCTCATCACCCTGTTGCAACTGTTTCAAAAGAAGTTTCTCGTCGTACATTTTCTGATTATTGATGTCGAATCATATTTTTATCCACGAGCAAAAATAGTCTGTTTTCAGCTACCACACAATCATTAACATTCCCTTTTCAAATAATGAAACATGCTATTGTTTATGCAAGCCTCTTTTTTTTGTGGGCATAAACCCGGTTAATAATTTTTCCAGTTCTTGCTATTCATTATTTCTTATATACCAAGGTTAAAATGTATTATTCTATCCATTGGGATTGTTCTCAGCTGAAAGTTGTTGTTGC
>JMBV01000486.1_pt1 | contig 12405 bp, 13 predicted proteins | sample 616531 | NCBI WGS metagenome assembly JMBV01 (sample SAMN02727904, study PRJNA239997) | anaerobic digester metagenome | biome: anaerobic digester; isolation source: mesophilic anaerobic digester inoculated with municipal waste water sludge... | place: Germany: Bielefeld University, CeBiTec ... | reverse complement strand
ACTGGCTAAAGTTTTCATCTATAAGTGAGAAAATAGATACGACCAGAGGAAAAATAGATTGGACAGATTATTCCAGAAGAAGCTCACAACCAAAAGAACGGCTCCATTATAAAACTCGCATAAACAGATTAACTGAAAATCATCTTGAACACGCTCAACTGAATTGGGTTTTTCGAGAATGTCTAATGGAGTTATCAAAGCCCGGGGTGCCTAGAGAGCTTATACAATCTAATAATGAGGCTATTCGAAGGTTAATCGCCAAGTTCACTTTTATTGATCAATTGCCTGTAGACGCATTTAACATTTCTGCTAATGAGCTACCAATAATTCGGGACGTTAAGAAATGCGCCAATCAATTTCTATCGAGTGGTAACAAAGAATCAATACCTTGGAGAGTGGACTTTTCTTTGGTTTTCGAGAAATATGTCCAGTACTTATTTGATCAAGCAAAAAAACCTTACAGGCGGTAACATCTACGTTAATCCAAGATTACATAGTTCGTTTGATAATAATATCCCTTGGGGGGGACTAAATATCTTGAGCCAGATTGTATATATGAAAAAGATGGAAAAATAATATCGATAGATTCTAAATATAAGTCGAACTTATTGAATTTAAACGAAACAAGCGATCGTCTAAAAGATGATTTCGAAGAGATTTACATCAGGTTCTTGCATATTCCAGTTTTGATAATAGAGCAATGAAACAAAGTGTAATTTGCTATCCATCTCTAAGTTTTTTTAGTTAGAAATTTGAGTAATAAAAACCCAATTAATGCCATTTCTAATAAGGTATATCTCATTGGAATCACAATAGACGCTTATCAGAAAAATCAAATGATTAATAATTTGACTGAATTTTTAAAAGAATGCAATAAAGATTAAGACAGCAACAAATTAGATCTCTCTAACGTTAATGTTTAATTCATAATTTACATAACAATTAAGTAATTCAGGAGGATAGAATGTCTAGCAAGAGATGTTCAAAAATGGTAGTATGTTCATGCGTGCGATCATCGTTCTATTGATTATTGCACTGACTGTATCCTGTTCCCCCGACGATCAATATTTACCCGCAAGGGCAGCCTGAGGTCGGCGACATAAACAGGGAGGCTGATGAGGAACCAACTGTAGCTGCTCCAATAGCGGCACCTACAGAAGGTCGGTCAGAAATGATTGCTACACAGAAACCTAAATCAACCAAAGTACCGCCAACTCCAACTCCTATTCCACCAACACCGGTTCCCGTTGTGACCTTGGGGGGGTTGTCGATATGGGCGAAGGCTTTTGGCTTACCTATGACACTGAATTATGGAAGGTCAATAGCGACCGTGGCTACAATTTTTTTGCAATCCAGAAACCATAACGGCTGCAACATCATGTATCAGTTTGGTCATGGTATGGATATGAATACCTTTGAGGTAAACTCCTTCTCAAAACACTTGGAGGAAAACCTTTGATGTGGCGAGGTGGACTCGTATCTCAAATGGTGATCTGATCCTTTTGGCATTTTATTATGGGAGCGATTATTTCTCAGTTGAAAACCTAATGCCGCAACGCTCTCTGCTGAATGCGAGGCGCAGGCTTATGATGTTGTTGCTCTTTCTGCGGAGAATGACTTTATGCCATAGCCATAATTCGCTTCCAGTTTCGATGCAAATGACTGGATGATTAGGCATTTATGAAACAACGAGTGGCTGTCACAAAATGGCAGCCTCTTTTTTTTGGGGGGGCTTGATCAATAATATTTTGCTTATTATTCGTCATGGGCGCATTTGTGATCGCCATGACCATGACCATGTCCGCTACCATGTTTTTGACCGTGTTGGTGTCCATGGCAATTTTCCTCATGGTCATGGTGATCGCAGTTGGCGTCACCGGTTTGGGGGGGAAGGAGGCCTGCTAATAGGGATAAGACCTGCTGCTTAACGGGGGGGCCGCTGGCGCCGGAGAATATCCGGATGTTGGACGCGCGCAGTCCATTGACCGCGCCGCCGCCGATGCCTCCACAGATCAGGGTATCGACGCCTTGTTCAACCAAGAACGCTACCAGTGCCCCATGCCCTTCTGCTGGAGCGGCGATGATCTTTCGCTCACGATCTTTCCGTCTTCGGCTTCAACGATGTAAAATTCGGGAGTGCGCCCAAAATGGGGGGGGAAGACCTCGGTATGTTGAGAATTTACAGCTATTTTCATGATGTGTTTCCTTTCGGTATTTGAATGTTGGGTTTAAGCGCCATCGATATTGGTGTCAGAAATTTTAGGGCAAGCCTTTCCACAACCATGCGAGCCAGTTTGGCGCGTCCTGAAGCCAAAAGCATCTGTACGCTCTGGCGGGAAATTCCCATCGATCGCGCAGCAGTTGCCTTCCCTTAGTTTATTTTACCAAGGGTGTGTTTTTGCGTTTTTGGGCTGCTTTTTGAGTACCATAATCGAAAAAGCGAACAGGGGGCGGAAGTTTTTGCCGGATTGAAATGAACAATCCGGCCTACAATGTGGCTGCACCTTTCGTGATTTATTCTTCAGAAACAGCATCAATTTCGATCAAAGTCGCTTCGTATTCTCGTTGTGTATAAGCATCCATCTTATCAACAATTTCGCATCTTACCAAAGTTGATTGAACGTCAAAATATTCAGTACCGGTCACTCCTATGGCAACTACACTACGTTTCCTTATCAAACCGGTATTAATCTCGATTTGATAACGATATGTCCGTGCTGTTATCTCTTCAGGATAATAAGTTGAAGATTTGAGTTGTTGGTATCTGGTTTCAAGCTCAAGAAAATAGCTTCCATCCTTATAATAGGATCTTGCTCCTGCAAGATCTTTTGAAACCATCTCAATGTTTAAGATTACTTCTTCAACCGGGCTTTTCAGTTTGGCAGGTAGGGAACCTGCTGGGGATAAGTCTGGAGAGTAGTCTCCCATTCTCATCAAAGTCAGGTTTCCGCCTTTTCCAGTTTCGTCCGTGGCTAAGATCTGGAGCACATTTCCCTGGATATCTGTAACTTTTAAGAAAGAAGCTTTTCCCAGAGTCAACTCATTGTCCTGAAGTTGTATCCAGTTCTCTATAGTCGTATTTTCAGGATATGAAGCTTTTTCCCAGATACCATTTTCGTTTAATTGAACGTTTGCGGGGTCAGAATGCACAAAACTTTCTATTGTTTCGTGCAACCATCCGCTTGAACTATAGTATTTCAGGTTTGTTTCTTTCAGTTGTTGCAGTTCAGCCAGGATCACATTTAGATCCGTTTGATAAAGCGTGACAGCTTCCCCCCCGTGTTTGGTGTTTAAAGAATAAGCAAGAAAGAGCATCATGATAAGAATGCTTATCCCAATAATTTTGGCCATTTATTGTGTTTCATATTTTCCCTACTTTCAGTAATTATCTTGAGTCTTAAACAACTTCCATAAGCGCTCAGGTCATTCGGGATTCTTCGAAAGCGCTTTATCATAAGAGAAGCTTAAATAAACACCTCTCACCCATACAAATAAAGAATAGATTTAAAATTTTTAAAATTGGCTCTTTTCATTTGCTGTCCTGAGTATTTGTTTGTCAAAAATCGTTCCGTCTAATTTAATGAGCTTAATTAAAATAGACGCGAAAATGAGATTTGTGTTTCAGTTGAATTTGAATGAAAACAATATCCATTGAGTTCGCGTTCCATGATCAAAACAGGGCGCGAAAGGGGGGGTAATGATTTCTGTTGTACAATTGCAGAAGATAGACGGAGGAGGATCTTTGTCACCTACATCCAGTCACAATGAAAACCCGGAAGGCGATCGTTTGTTTCTTGAAATGCTCTACGAGAGTTATAACAGATTGATGTTCCACCAGGCCAGTAGATATTTCCAGAACCAGACAGACATTGAAGATGTGGTTCAACAAGCCTTCATTAAACTCATGCGATATATTCCAACGCTGAAAAAAACTGAACCGAAACACTTTGGCGGCATACATCGTTAATGTAATCAGAACTTGTTCCATGGATATTTATAGAAAAAGGAAGATGGAAAGAGAAACCAGTTTTTCTGATTTTACGAGGGTTTTGAGGAGAAGATTGCCGAAGATGATGATCTAGACGACATGATTGATACAAGCCTTTCCATGGAAGCGCTGACTGACGCAATATTGGAGTTGCCCGAAGAAGACCAATTTGTATTAGAAGCAAAGTATCTTCAAGCTGGAGTGACTCCACGATCGCTGAACATCTGGGAGTAAAGAAAAACACAGTTCGAACCCGTATTCTTCGGGCTAAAAAAAGGCATTATCAAAACTTAGGGGGTAAGTATGACGACTAAAAACGATGATAACAGCTTAGATAAACTTTTCGAAGAAGCGACCATAAAAGCCGCAAACATCAAAGGCAAGCAGTTCCTACAAGAGGCTGGAACAGGTTCAAACATTCCAAGTGCCGATTTCGATCGTCGAATGCAAGCATTGATCGAATCCAAAACCAGGTCGTCAGAGAAACCAGATAGATTCAGTAAAATATCTTTGTTTATCGAAAGCGCCCGCCTGGATTTTGCTCGCACTAGTGATCCTTTTATAACGGTTCTAAATGTGTCTGCCGCAAGGGACTGGGTGACGAGGTTGGTGATCGAATCAAATCCAGAATTTTCGACTTATTATCTACAAAATCAGGGCAGTTTTCAGAACGGATGTTTGCCTGAAAACACCTATGTCCCCCCCGCATATATTCCCGAGGTATGAAACTGATGCACCTCGAAGTCAGCGTTAATGGGGTGTCCTATTATTACCAGAACGAAGCGTATGATTTTGTTTCAATCGATGTCCTGGGTTCTGGCGCGACCTTGAAGGTTGAAAATGAGGGTCTTGAAGTAGAGAGCAGTGAAACTGTCCATGGAATGGAAGCCACTTATCGAATTAAATCAGGTGTAAGTGATGTCATCTGGAGTGATGAAGAGCATATATTTATTGTCAGCACGACATTTTCTAAAGAGGAGTGTTTCCGAATCGCAGAGGGTTTAATAAATTAGAAAATGCAGCCGGATCCTCGAAAGAAATCTGGCTTTTTATCTTTGGTTCTAATAGGGCGCAAGGAACTGCTGATGGGGCTGGCTCCCTGTCCTCATCGCGGTGTAAATTGATCAGATGATATTGTCCTCTGGATATTGAATATAATTTATGGCTAAGATTAATGGCTTTTGGGCCTGACAAGGCATAAGGCAGGTTGATAGAGCTAGCAGCAGATATTTTTTGACGGATTATTATCGTCTTTACCTGGCTTAGAAAAAGGTGTTTTTATGAAACAGAATGTTGAAGAAATCGTACTTGCTGGTGGTTGTTTTGGGGGATGGAGGAATTGTTCAGGCAGCGACCTGGGGGGGTTTTGGACACCGAATGCGGTTACACGGGCGGTGAAAATGAGTATCCAAGCTACCAAAACCACCCCGGACATGCCGAAGCTCTCAAAATAGTCTTTGATCCCAAGCAAACCTGTCTCAGGCAGCTGCTGGATTTCTTTTCCGCATGCATGACCCTACTTTCTGAACCGTCAGGGATTTGACATCGGCAGTTCTTATCGCTCGGCGATCTTTTACAAGGATGACGAGCAAAGAAGATCGCCGAGGAAATGATCGCTCTGGTTGAAAAGAGCGGCGCCTGGAAACGGCCGATTGTGACCACTCTTGAGGAGCTGACAAGGTTTTGGGTGGCTGAAGATTATCATCAGGACTATCTTCAGAAAAAGCCTGACGGTTATACCTGTCACTTTATTCGTCCGATAAAAAGTTTTTTTGGAGGAAAAGTGAAAAGATCCTTCCCTGAAAATGCAGCGGATGATGAGATGGCAGAACACCCAAAGACACAGCCCTGGAAACGTTATTTGCGCTTTTTGAAATGGTATGGAATTGGAGTCGTGGTGGTTACGATCATTCTGGTATCTATTGGTTATACTGGCGCGGGATGGGAAGGGGGGTGAAGAATGGTTTGACCTGGGCGGGGGGCTTTTTGCGTTGTTTGGTTTACCGGTAGCAGGCTTTTTCATCAGCATCACTTTTTGGAGTGGTTATGCCAACCGATGGGGGGTGAATATATTTACAAAAAAAAGAATTAGAGGGCGAACCCAAATCTGAGGAAGAAGACTATTAGAACGAAAGTTTTGATGAATAGTGAAATGGTTTTTGCCAGATCGTTCATTTCGATCCGAGCTATGTGTTTCATGCCCATCGGCAATCATCCTGCTACTCAATAACCCCCCTCATCCGGAGAAATTAGCTCGGGATGAACACAGTCCTCCACTACGTGGTTCTCCTTCTCCCACGTGATGTGAACCTTATCCACCCTTAATTCGCCCTTTGGCGACTCACCCTGGGTTCCCAGGGTAGACAGTCCATCCTTCCGACATTTTTCCCACGTGAGAAGGTTATAGCATCATATAAAAAAAGGGTTGGTTTGTAATAACCAACCCTTCTCTACGTAATCTAATCAGTTAAGCAGAAGAGCTTATCTTTCCTTCGGGAGGGCGCTTTCCGGAACAAGTTCTGTTTGATCGCCGGGGGGGATGACCTTCAGACCTTCAAGTTCTTCGTTGAGCATGCTTGCCCACACAAAGTTATCCAGGAAAACATTGCTATTCAGTGAGCTGTTGGTTCTCACTTCAAATGTCATAAACACTTCTTGTCCTGCGTACGAGCTAACATTCACATAGAGGGTAGTCCAACCGTCTGTTTTATTTGTTTGGCATAGCCCAACCCGACCAATCTCCGCGCCATTGACTCTGGCAATAAAAAGGTCATTTCCACAGTTTGTTTCCTGGGAAGCGATCCAGATCTTGGCTGTTAAAAGTTTTTGAGAAGGTACAAAGATATGCTGACTGATCGAAGAAACATCGCTAGGCACACCTCCCAGCCATACTGCCCAATTGCCACTATAAGGTGGCACCGGCATATCACTTTCAGGCGTGATCAGAGCCCAACCGCTTTGGGAATACTCGTGCCAGCCAACGCGACCAAGTTCAAAGTCCCAGTTTTTGAAAGCATAGTCAGGAGATAGCACGACTGGAAGTAATAGTTTTCTACTGCCCGGAGGGGGGGTTGGTCTTTTAAGTCTTAGTACGCTGACCGAATGCATCTGCATATTTTTATAGGAGCCACCCCATGTCATGGTGTAGGTATGGCTTGGGTCATTATCCCAGGTGTCGCGAATATAGATCGTGTTACCTTCATATCCGTAACCCACCATCGTATGCCCAATCACATGAACCATTACCGGATATCCGGCGTCAATCTCGGCTTTGAATTGGGCAAGGGTAAAGCCTCCGGACACCTGGTTATCTGTTCTCTGATTATAACAAGAGGTCACTTCATAACCACGCTGCTGATAGAAGCGCATCCTGCCCAGGTTTGCATCGGCAGTTCTGCTGGCAGCCTCAGCACAGGTGAGTGGTCCGGCGATTGAGGTCCAGTTGTAGATAGAGGAGGCACCATCGACATTCTCGAAACTCGATTGACTGGTTCTCATGTAATCGCCAATCGCGGTTCCGTAGGTGTGTTCGGGCCATTTTCCGATGAATGGGTCTTGCGCTGAACTACCATACTCTACCCAGTAGTCTTCAATAGAGCCTCGTGATGTTCTGCCGTCAATGCCATTTTGTGAGGCGATCAAGGGGTTGCTTGGATATCTGGTGCCGGTGCGGTCAGTCCATGTTCCCCCCCAGACATTGGATAAAGGCATAATTCCGCCATTGGTCGGTCCGGTGTAAATGTTAGGCCAGGAAGTTCGATCCTGATAGGCAGCGATCATGGCAGCCGATACAGCCGTACAGCCGAAACCAGTCATATGATGGGAAATCTGGGATGATTCCCTCAGGCTGCAAATCATCGGCGTGGATCCACTCGTCTTGTCCAAATGGAGGGGGGTTGAGGGACCGTTGATGATGGATCTTGTGACCTCAGTATCATCATCCAGGGTAATGTATTGTTCGGAATAATATTCATTGATGACGTTGATGTCGGATACACTTCCATCGTTTGGCGTTTGATCCTGAGCCATGGTTGATGGTGTTATGCTTCCGCTTAGCAATGCTATTGCCAGGAATACAAAAAAACAGTTTCGTGAAAATCTTTTTAGATCCTTTCACTTTCCACCTCTCAGTTGAGAATTTTGTTAATTATAAGTACATCTCAAACTAAACACAAGCTTTTTTTTGGCAAAGATACCTCAAAATAAAGTTATCAAAAAGGAATCTTAACAGCCTTTTAATCTCAAAAAGAAGAGAGAACGATCCTAAGAAGGATTGTTCTCTGACTCAAGAATATTTTGAATGGCATCGCTCACACGGGTCGCGATCTCGACATTGTTCATGGTGTAAAGATGAATGCCGCGCACGTCGTTGGCGATCAGGTCCATGATTTGTTCAATGGCGTAATGGATGCCGGCGTCGAACATTGCCTTACGGTCGTGACCATAGCGATCAAACAGTCTTTGCAATTTAGCAGGCACGCTGGCGCCGCTCAGCGCTACTGTGCGCTCGATCTGGCTTTGATTGGTGATGGGCATGATGCCGGCAGAGATGGGGGACGTTGACGCCCGCTTTTTCTGCTTTTTCGCGGAATATGTAAACTTCTCATTGTCGAAGAAGAGCTGAGTCATCAATTGGGTCACGCCCTGCTCAACCTTGAACTTAAGGTTTTCGATGTCTTTTTCCATTGATTCAGCCTGATAGTGAACTTCCGGGTAGCAGGCGCCCATGAGATTGAAGCTCGGATCGTAGGATTTAATAAATGCCGCCAGGTCTGAGGCGTACTTGAAATCCTCTTTAGGTGGGATATCCGGGCTGATGTCACCTCTAAGCACCATGATATTCTCAATATGATGCTCTTTGAATTTCTCCAAAGTATCGATGACCAGCGCGCGGTCGGCATTGACACAGGTCAAATGGGCGACAGGTTCGGTATGGTAGGTGCGAAGGATCAGCGAGGCGATTTCAAGCGTTTTGTCCTGCTGGGCTTTGCTGCCACCCGCGCCGTAAGTCACGCTGATGAAGTCAGCCGGGATACCGCGCAGCTTTAGCAAAGTGTTGTAAATAACGTTATAGGGAGTGTCTCTTTTCGGCGGAAAGATCTCGAGCGAAAAAAAGTGTTTTTTTTGTGGTCAAACAGTTCTGAAATATTCATAATGACTCCAATTTGTCTTATTCTATGGTCGTATTCTACATGCAAGGTGCTTAATTGTACTAGTTTATTTACAAGAGTTGCACTTTTGTCCATGTGCTGCAGCAATTCTCTGTATAGAAATTTGTATATTTCGTATTCTCTTAACTTCAAGCGAACCCATCTAATTTCTTGCCCGAAACTCGTACTGGATGGACTATATTGTATGAGTAAACTCACGAGAACCTTGCAATGAAGACTGAGGCTTTGATATGCGAACCCTGCGGACGGGGGCGAGCCCCCCGTTGCTACTGGTCGGGTTGAAGGACGCAACCCGACCTACCCTATGTTAGAAGCATCCTGAAGGCATCATTATTAACTTTTCATTATAAAAGCAGACCAGGCAAGACGTGGTGGTCTTATTTTGGTATACTGAAAATGTCAATCGTGGACGTTCTTTTGACGTCCCTGAAATAGAAAAACAAATTCCCCGTCTGATTTTAGGTCTGCCAAAATCAAATTATCGGGTTAGCGGGCAGCATTGGAAAATCGATTTACAGGAGGTATGCCATGGCTGGCATTAGTAGATTCACCCAAAAAGCCAAACGCGTCCTCAGCCTGGCACAGCAGGAAGCTGAACAAGCTAAGACGAAAACAATTGGGACCGAACACATGTTGTTGGGTATGTGTATTGAAGAAGGCACCGCTGCCAAACGTGTGCTGGATGAATTAGGCATTGAGCTGGAAAGCCTGCGGGCTGTTCTGGCTGAAATGAAGGAGAAAACCGAATCAACTCAGGAAGAAGAATCCACCGGAGGTCTGGGAGAGGATGTCAAACGCATGCTCGAACAGGCTCTGGCAGAAGCACTGGCTGAGAACGCCAGCATGGTTGGCACGGAGCACCTCATCATGGCAATGGCACGTGATGAAAGCAGTACCGCCATGCGCGCTTTGGCGATGTTGGGCGTAAACGCGACTCAACTGGAGCGCCAGACCGCGCGCGTGATGGAAGAATACCAACGCATGCAGGAAGAAATTCAAAAGGAAGAAAAGAAAGACGAGCTTGAAAAGAGCGATGTCATAAGCCGCCGCGGCGTTTCCCGCCGTAAGGAAAAGGACGAGGGGGGGAAAACGCCCTTGGTCGATCAACTGGCAACCGACCTGACCTCGCTGGCAGAAGCGGGGGGGAAGCTCGATCCGGTCATCGGTCGCACCAAAGAAATTGAACGGGTTATCCAGATCCTTGCCCGCCGCACCAAAACAATCCGGCTCTGATCGGTGAGCCTGGCGTTGGAAAACTGCCATTGTTGAAGGGTTGGCGCAGCGCATCATCGAAGGCGACGTGCCTGCCTTGTTGCTTGATAAGCGCGTTTTGCAGCTGGATGTTGGTTCCATGGTTGCGGGAACGATGTACCGCGGTCAGTTTGAAGAACGCCTCAAGCGCGTTATTGATGAGCTCAAGAGCAGTGGCGATATCATCTTTATTGACGAAGTTCACATGCTGGTTGGCGCTGGTTCAGCTGGTTCTTCGGTCGATGCCGCCAACATCCTCAAGCCCGCCCTATCGCGTGGTGAATTGCAGGTGATCGGGGGGGCGACGACCGCCAACGAATATCGCAAAAACATAGAAAGCGATGCTGCTTTGGAACGCCGTTTCCAACCCATTGTGGTGGAACAGCCCAGCGTGGAAGAGACCATTGAGATATTGCATGGTCTGCGCCCGAACTATGAAGAGCATCACCGTCTGACCATCAGCGATGAAGCCCTTGAGGCGGCTGCCAAGCTGAGCTCCCGCTATGTCACTGAAAGGTTCTTGCCTGACAAGGCGATCGATCTGGTTGACGAGGCTTCTTCCCGCGTGCGCATGTATAAGAGCGAAAGCGCGGTCAACAGTAAAGACATGATGGCAGAATTGCGCCAGATCCGCAAAGAACTCAAGAAAGCCAAGGGTTCGGGTGATGGCGACAATATCCAGGCGCTCACCAAGCGGCAGGAAGAGATCGAAAGCAAACTCCACAGCCTGCAAACCGCCTGGGATCGTGAAAGCGCTCCTACGGTCAGTGAAGAAGATATAGCCGAGGTGATCTCGATGTGGACAGGCATTCCGCTCATGCAGATCGAAACTGAGGAATCGGAACGACTGTTGAATATGGAAGAAGATCTCTACAAATCCATTATAGGTCAGGCTGAAGCCATTGTGGCAGTAAGCAAGGCTATTCGACGCGCCAGGGCTGGTCTGAAGAACCCACGGCGTCCGATCGGCTCGTTTATGTTCCTGGGACCCACCGGTGTTGGCAAGACCGAGCTGACCAAGGCGCTGCCATGCAGATGTTTGGCAGCGAAGACGCCTGATCCAGATCGACATGTCCGAATTTATGGAACGGCACAGCATGAGCCGTCTGGTTGGCGCGCCCCCCCAGGCTATGTTGGCTATGACGAAGCCGGACAGTTGACCGAAGCCATTCGCCGCAAGCCCTATTCCATCGTTGTTTTTGACGAGGTGGAAAAGGCACACCCGGAAGCGCTGAATATGCTCCTGCAGATCATGGAAGAAGGTCACTTGAGCGATGCCAAGGGGGGGTTGAAGGTCGATTTCCGCAACGCCATTATCATCATGACCACCAATATCGGTGCTGATCTGATCAGACGGCAGAGTGGCCTGGGTTTTGCATTGGCGATCGACGAAGCCATGGAAGAAGAGCTCGAATACAAAGAAATGCAGAAAAAGCTCATGGAAGCTTTGAAGCGCAATTTCAGACCGGAGTTTATCAACCGTCTTGATTCTGTGATCGTCTTCCGCTCGCTCAACCGCAAGGATATCCGCCAGATCGTATCTCTGGAGATCGACAAATTGAATGAGCGGCTGGAAGAACAGCAGATCAAGCTGGTACCCAGCGAGCTGGCGCTCGACCATCTGGCAGAGTTGGGCTATGACCCCCCCGAGATGGGTGCCCGACCGGTGCGGCGCGTGATCACGCAGGAAGTGGAAGAAAAACTTTCTGATGAATTGCTGGCAAGACATTTCCAACCCGGCGATACCATCCAGGTTGACCTGGAGGAACGAAACAATGCCGATGGTGAAACTGAAAAACACATCGTGCTAAGGGCGACGCAAACCCGGGAGGAAGGGCAGAGCCACAATTGGCCGAAGCTTAAGCGAGGAGCGATGGCAAAAAGCTATACACGCTATGTTTGTCAAGTATGTGGGAAAACAAGTTCCCGTAGTTTTGGACGCTGTCCCAGCTGTGAAAGCTGGGACAGTATGGTCGAAGAGGTCGTGCAGGATAC
>JMBV01000485.1_pt1 | contig 12411 bp, 21 predicted proteins | sample 616531 | NCBI WGS metagenome assembly JMBV01 (sample SAMN02727904, study PRJNA239997) | anaerobic digester metagenome | biome: anaerobic digester; isolation source: mesophilic anaerobic digester inoculated with municipal waste water sludge... | place: Germany: Bielefeld University, CeBiTec ... | reverse complement strand
TTTCCCGTCAACCTTGCGGCGATCCTGAATGATGGGGCCTTACGTAGCCAGCGCATTGTGAGTTTGGGAATTTTTCCAATTCAGTACCTGCCTGAAAAACATGCATTATCCTTTGCGGAAAAGATAATTGTCACGATGAGTTTTGAAGGAGAATATCAAGTTGAGAAGAGTGATTCTATTTCAGAACCATTTGATTCTGTTCTGGCAGCAAATTTACTCAATTATGAGGACGCAATAGCCTGGCGCAGTCAATCTGCTGGATTAGCATCCATAGACAAGGAGTCAATCCTTTCCAATACCTGGGTGCCACCGAATCTTTCGTGGCGAATTCTGACTCAGAAAGATGGAATGCATCAGGTCACTTTCAGCGAGCTGGAGGCAGCTGGTTTTCCAGTCGATGGCGTGAATCCGGAATATCTAAAGATGTTCAATCAAGGGGGGGATGAGATAGCGATCGAGCTGATCCTGGCTGATCCAAATGTATTTCAAACCGGAGATGCTATCCGTTTCTATGCTACTTCCATCGATCAGAAGTATACGAATCGAAACGTATATTGGCTCGCAATAGACACATCCCCCCCGGTTTAAGAATAGAAACCTGGGACGCAAGCCCTGAAGAGATAACTCCGTTGACAGAGTTCCAGATAACGAGGAAATTTGCGGAGAAAAAAAATGGTTTGATGCCTTGATCCCAGGTGATGGAGATACTGATCGCTTTTTCTGGGGTTTAATCTATAGGTCCGGACAAACGATCGTGCCAAACACAAGTACCTTTACTCTCCCAGATTATAACGATGGTGAGGCTACAATGAAATTGACGCTGATCGGAAGGTCACAGTCCTTAGAGGTTAACCCTGACCATCATCTGAGTGCAACAATTAATGGCACAATCATCTCCCCCCAGATCTTTATTTTGATGGGAATAACTGGAAGGATTTCACACTTACTATTCCTGCTGGCATTCTGGTAAGCGGGAATAATTCGCTCAGTTTGACTCCTGTCCTGGAAGATGGTTATGACCTCGATGTTGTATATCTCCATTCTTTTGAGATTGACTATACAGCTGATTCCATTGCAACAAACAATCAGTTCAGGTTCGATTACAGCGACGATGAAGCCACGTTCAAAGTAACTGGTTTTTCCAATGATTCGATCCTTGTTTATGAGGTTTCGGATCCAATGCAACCCCAGAAAGCAGTTAATACTCAGATCGATCCCTTAGGGGAGAATTTCTCTATAACGTTTGGTGATTCGGAAATTGAAGATGGCAGCTATCAGGTCCTGACTACTACGGAATTGGCTGTTCCAGTCTTAGTTGAAAAGATACACTGTCAGATTTGCTGAATCCGGATAATATAGCAGATTACATAATCATTTCCCATAACGATTTTATAGCGGAAGCTGAACGTTTTGCTATACATAAGCGGTCCATGGGATATCAAACAATGGTTGTTGATGTTCAGGATATTTATGACCAATTTTCGTATGGCATTCTTGATCCTTATGCGATTAAACGCTTCCTGGGATACGCTTACGCGAACTGGGCGGATCCAAAACCAGCTTATGTCCTGCTGGTTGGTGATGGAACAAACGATCCCAAACAGTATTTGTCAGGAAGCCAGGCGACTTATATTCCTCCTATGTTAATCAATGTCGATACTAAAATCGGGGAGACGCCAGCTGATAATCGCTTTGTCCAGATCGTCGGTGATGATCTTATACCTGACATGCTTATTGGCAGAGCCTCAGCAAATACCGTTGAAGAAGCTGCAGCTGTTTTTGACAAGACCATAGACTATGAGACCAATCCACCGGAAGGCGATTGGAAAAAGCGTTATGTAACGATCGCAGATGATATGGAACCGGGAAAATATTTTGCTGGTTTCGCTGAGCTTTACATAAGTCAATATCTTCAAAATAAGGGTTTGGATATAAACAGGATCTATTGGCTTGAAACTCATTTTGACCTAAACGAAACCAGACAAGCAATTCAGGATTCTTTTAGTGATGGTGCTCTTTTGATCAATTACATTGGGCATGCATATTATGGGGGGGCTGGGCAGAAGCTTCCCCAGGGCAGTATTTATTTACTCTTAAGCACCATTTTCCACTAGTCAGTGAAACTACTAAACTGCCTGTGGTGCTGTCGCTAGCTTGTAACGACGGATTTTTTTTGCCAGTAGGGATGCAAATTCCTCTGCGATGGGAGAAGTGTTGACCCGTACTCCTGATAAAGGTGCTGTGGCAATGTGGGCTGCCAGTGGGTTTGGGGGGGATATTGTGGGGGGGCATGACGCTCTTGCAAAAGGTTTTTTTTGGATTCAATGTTTAATCGAAACGAACAGATGGTTGGAAAATCAGTTTTATCCGGCCTGCTCTTGCTATGGTCAACCGGATACAACTACGATCAGATGGATAATTACATCTATTTTGGTGATCCTACCCTGCAGTTAGCCCGGGAGATGCACTATCTATACCTGCCTGAAATTAGCAAACCATAAGGTAACGGAATAATCAAATTAATCGATTAGTCTTAACTTTGTTTGATACAATAATAAAAATATCTCATATCATCTTTTAAATATTTTGGATAAAAAGAAAGATGAAGTGTTTCAGAAATGATTGATCAAGGTATTGATGGTAGGGTTTTACTTACAAATGAATCAAGCTGGAGCAATAAGTTCTGGTTGATATGCCGGTTGCTGGCTGCTACCCAGATTGAAACAGCGGTTATAGAGGAATTCTCTAATTTCTCAGACCATGACTGGGAAGAATTCTGGAAGGTTAGCCGGATTCATTCTGTTACGGAACTTTTGTATTCACGTATTAAGGCTTTAAATATCGTGCAGCACTTCCCGGACAATGTGCTGGAACGATTCAGAGAGTTTCTTTATCTGCGCGCGAGCGCTAACTCCTGGTTGCTAAAGACAGGCGATGATGCAACACAAAAGCTTATTGAGAACGGGATTGAAACGCTTGCGCTGAAGGGCTTTTTTTTACAGCAAGCTGTGTATGCGGATGATGAGATCCGTCCGATGAATGATGTCGATTTGCTCGTAAGGAAAGAGCAAATTCCCGCTGCGATAGAAATCCTAAATGAGATCGGCTTTCGGGTGTTGGGTCATTTTGACCCTGCTTTTGAAACGAGGACATCAAGCATGTTCCACCCATGCAGAATGAATATGGGCAAATACTTGAGCTGCATTGGAATTTACTTGAAGAAAATGAGCCTTTTTCAATTGATATGGATTGTGTTTGGGGGGGTCAGAAATGCTGTTTTGATGATCAGTTATGGGGGGGTTTATCTGTGGAGCATCTGATCGTCCACCTGGCAATTCACGGCGCCTATCAGCATTATCTGCGTCTGGGATTACGTTCCTTGTTAGACCTAAACCGAGCATTTGAAAAGTTTGCTGATGAGATCGAATGGGAGCAAGTGCTTTCAACCGCCAAAGCCTGGAATGCGGAAAAGAGTCTGTGGATCAGCCTAAAATTGACCCAAAAGTATTTATCGCTTGATCTGCCAGAGGATGTATTGCTTTCACTGGAGCCAGAAAATGGCGGAGAAATGTTTGATAGGGCGAGTTTGATAACTGAATCCTTAAAACCGCTACAAACTATTTTATCGCCTGATTTAATGGAACTTTCAAAGGACAAGAATGTTGGCTCACGACTTAGCCGAATCTTAAATAGAATCTTTATTCCAAAAAGGCAGCTAGCGCGGCTGTACAATATTGATCCAAGGAGTTTGAAAATTTATCCGGCATATTTTCGCCGGATCAGAGACCTTTCAAAGCAATATCAAAAGACTTTAAATAAAATAAAGACCCAGTCTGATTCAATCCAGAATGATGTCAATCAATACGAAGAACAAATTGCGATCCATAATTGGCTGGGGGGGCTTAATGACTGAGTTTTTCAGCCAGGGAAACGATCTTAGAAAAATTTGAATCGATAATCTCTTCAATTTCAGCAGCAATTTCGCTATGTGGTTCTCCCGTGACGTAGGGGGGGTCAGGGATGCTGAAAGAAAGCCCCATCATTTCACTGAGCAGGAAGACCTTATACTTCAAATTTGGATATTCAATTAATATGGATTCCTTCTGCCTGTTTCCATTACCAGAAATAAATCGACCTGCTCGCGACTAATGCCTTCTATCCCTCTCGCGCGGTGATCTCTGATGTTAAACCCCCCCTCTTTTCTGCTTCAAAGATAGCTTCTGGTGTTGGTGGAGCAAGTTGCTGAACCCAGGAACCTACGCTTTCAACAACCCAGGAATCTCCAAAGCCACGACGATTTAGTTCCTGCTGTAAAATGGCGGCAGCTAATGGGGGGGAACGGAACTGATTTTTCGTACAAACGAATACTATTTTTGGCATTTTAGAATGATTCTCTCTGCCAGAGATCAGCCTCCCGGTTTCTTTCGTTGATATTTATCAAAGAAAGTACCTAAAGGTTTGACTTTCTTTTGTGGTAAAGCTGGCGTATCGTCTGGAACAATTGATTCTTTGTGATAGGCATAATGGTTGCTGTACGGTGAATAATAGTTGTAACCACCGTAATAATAGTCACGATTACGAGGTATTTTGTTGACAACCACGCCAAGAACTCTTGAACCGATCCTTCTCAGTTCTTCAATTGGTCGCTTAGCCGTAATGGCTCTTGTTTGACCTGGAATGATCACAAAGATAATGCCATCAACTTTGGAAGAAAGAATTTGCGCGTCAGAGACAACCATGGGCGGGCTATCAATGACAATAAAATCGTATTTTGTTTCAAGCTCCTCAATAATGCGGGTCATTCTTTCGCTGCCAAGCAACTCCGCAGGGTTCGGAGGCAAAGTGCCGCAGGTAATGATGGAAAGGTTCTCGATCTGCTCAAAATTCTTTGTAACTTCGTCGATCTTCATTTTCCGGTGACAACATCGCTGAGTCCGATCCGATTCGCTTTATTAAACTGTACGTGTACCTTTGGACGACGCATATCAGCATCGATGATGACAACATTCTTACCGCTTTGCGCCTGGACAATCGCTAAGTTGGCGGCAATGGTTGATTTACCTTCAGATTCACCGGAGCTGGTTACTAATACGGTTTTCAGTGGCTCATCAATCGAGGAATACTCAAGATTTGTGCGCAAAGAACGGAAGGCTTCCGAGACTGGAGACCGTGGGTTGCGTGCCACATAAGTGCCAAGAGGTTCTTCACCACGACGTGGATTATGTTTTAATTCACCAATAAAACCGATCGTAGGCAGGTCGAGGACAGCTTTGATCTCATCAGGTGTTTTCAGTGTGTCGTCTAAAACTCAACCAGAAAGCAATCGCGGCTGTGACCAGCAAGCCAACTGCAGTGCCAAGCAAGGCTGTCTGAGTCGGTTTGGGAGATATCGGAACACTCGGTTTGACCGCGGTTTCAACCTGCATTACCGTTGGAGTGCTTTGGGCTTTTGCGAGTTTGAGTGATTCAAGATTATTGATGCTGGTGATATAGATCTGTTGGTAGAGATTTAAGGTTGTTTTGAGGCGATCGAGATCGGTTGGGGTCATCTCGGTTGAACTGGGAGTCTTTCCAAGAACAACCAGCTGTGTGTAAATATCCTGGTAAAGGCTCAAAATCGGTTGAATTTCTCTCAGCTTTGCTTGATAGGCTGCCAGTTGGTCCTGATCCTCAGGTGATTCGGATTCTGGGTCGATCAAAGCGATATCAGCATGGAGGTTGTTTATCTGAGCCTGAACGTCAGCCATTTGTTTCTGTACGTTTTCAATTTGAGATTGCAAGACTTCACCAGAAAGTTCTGTAATTTGACCTTCGAGAATGGTGATCTGCTCTTCAGCCTGGAGAACACGATCTTGCAAGTTCTTTTCAGCCGCATCAAATTGAACTGATTGCAATTTTTCATTTTGATCTATCAATATTTCAACCAATCCATTGGCGATTACAGCTGCTTTGAATGGGTCTGTGTCTTTGACGGTTAGAATAACAAACTTTGTGTCGCCTACCTGGGAGGCTGTTGCCTGACCTTTACGGACAGGGAAGCCAAGTTCAGTAGAAGCCTGATATAAAAGGTCTTCAGTAGTCAATAGTTGCGCGTAGGTGCTGATAAGCTGCTGGTTATTGAGGTAAGAGTAGTAATCATAAGTGGTTTGTGCCGCAGGGAGGATCACGAAACGCGCCTGTGCCTGGTAAATTGGAGTTTGTTGACTGCTGATGTAGTAGCCAACTCCGCCACCAATTACAGACCCCCCCAGGATGATCAACCAGAGCCAGTGTTTTATTGTCGAAAAAAAATCTGTTTAATATCCATACTTATTCCCCGAATAACCTCAGAGCTGATTTGTTGTACAAACCTAGTCTAAAGAACAAGCTTACCATAAACCACGATTTTCGTCGCTTTATTTTCTCAAGGTGTATTAAATTCAACTAATAAAAGTGAGCCGTCTTTCCGCTTAGGGTGATGTAGAAGTACCTTGTCTCACCGTTTTCATCTTCATAGGAAATGCCATAGGAGGGCAGGTCACCATAAAAGGTCATCGCGACGACCAGCGGGTAATCTGGCATCAGAGAATCTACGTTGTAAATCAATTCCGTTGAGGTGATCAGGTTCCCTGCTTCGTCTACGCCATCAATACTAAGTTTCAAAAAAAATTGAAATCCCTTAGCGGCTGCGTGCTGGAGATTAGGAGTTTGACCTGGTGTTCTGATTCATCAGCAATGAAAGTGTCGTAACTTGAATAGTTTGCCAATGCTTCATCTGCCCACTGGATTTTGACGGCTGATGTAGTTTGTTCGTTGGCACTTTGGAAGGTGTATAGTCGGAAAACGCAGTGAGTTCGAATTCCCGGGGATTGCCTAATTGCTCCTTCAGGAGACGCATAAAGGAGGCATGATTTATATCAAGTTCATCATAACGATTTTGACATTGTCCACATTCGGAATCCTGAAAAAAACCTTCAGTTTGCGGATCATTTTCCTTAGGCTGCGTGATGTAATAATTGAGACATTCCAGGGATTTACCGTCAAGAGAGAGCTGATTGATGATATATACCTGATTTGAGGCACCATTAGAACCGGTGTTATAGATCTTATCCCGTTCATAAAAGGTGTACTGGTTTCTTGACCAGCCCTCGAAGGTGAGTGTAGGAGTGCCATCGCTGCTGGAGAAAAGAGCCAAGATGCTGCTTCCTTTGGCAGGGGGGGAGGAGCCTGGATTAGAAACGTTCATGATCAACAATTCAGGAATACCATCGCCACTGAGGTCTTGAATGGTATATCCAACGCTGGCAAGAGCTTCATCCCCCCCTGCCTTGTAATCCGCAATTTCCATGAGACCAACTTCGCCTTTCCCGTATTCCCAGTCTTCAACCCCATTGCTAAGAATATTGTAAAAGTAATCCAGTTTTTCGCGATAGATCTGAAAAAAATCTGGTGTTGGTTCATGCTCTGGCGTGGGGGGGTTGGCTTCGGAGATCTGGCTTGTTGGACTGAGAATTTCAGGTTCTGCTGGGATTGACGGCTCCATGGTTGCGGTCTTTTTTTAACGATACCGCAGCTGGAAATGATCAATGTCATCAATAGGGCAAGGATAGTGAAAATGCGCAAATTGTGTCTCATGGTTCTTCCTTTCGAACAAGAAGTTTAAAGTTATCAAAATTACAGTCTTGAATAATAACACTTTGTGAATGGTCCTAGAAGACTCTTCGCTTACGGTTTAGCAATTCTCTGTATGAAAATATAATAAACATATAGCCGTGGTCGTGAGACTACAAGCGAACCTTTTTCTTCTTACAAAGGTAAAATGAGAATTGCTGCTTGTGAATCTGGTATTACAACCGATTGTGTCAGTTATGTTAAAATATGACCCATGGATATTAAAGTTGTATCTACGAATAAAAAAAGCACGCTTTGAGTATTTCATCCTCGAAACCTACGAGGCTGGGCTGGTACTGAAGGGGACGGAGATCAAGTCGGTCAGGATGGGGGGGCAGATCTCCTTGCAGGAAGCCTATGTGCGAACCAACGGCAGCGAGATCTGGCTGGTTGGGGCGCATATAGCGCCTTATGAACACGCCAGTGCCTATCAACACGATCCAAAACGGGATCGAAAGCTGCTCATGCATAAAAAAAGAGATCCGCAGGATCTGGGATGACGTCCGCATTAAAGGGATGACGATCATTCCGATCCGGGTTTACCTAAAACGCGGAAAAGCCAAGCTTGAGATCGGGCTGGCAAAAGGTAAAAGCAATATGATAAGCGTGAATCGATCAAGAAAAAGGATATTGAGCGAGAGATCTCGCGAAAGGACCGTGATTGGTAAGCCTTTATCTTATCTTGAGGCTTTCCTCTTCCTTTGTATAATAATGCCATGGATTTGAACAAAAATATTTCCCGACGAGAGTTTCTGAAGATAAGCGGCATGCTTGCCGGCGCAATGATCTTGCCCCGCGCGAAAGCCATTGCGACCAGCCTTACGCAGGAATGGCCTGTTGGCGCTCATCTGGGCCGTGTTTGTGTGGGCGAATTGCGTTCTTTCATCGATCTGAAGTCAGAGCCGAACATGAACGCGCCCAACACGACCCGTGTTTGGCGTGATGATGTTTTGAGATTAAGCAGGAAGTGATCGCCAATGTGCTGGACTTCAACCGCTATAACCAAAAATGGTATGAAACCGCGGATGGTTTTATTTACGCGCCCTATGTTCAGCCAGTTAAGAATTTGCCTAACGAACCTCTGGCTTCGCTGCCTCTTGATAATGAAGGCAGACCGGGGGGGATGTGGGTGGAAATTACCGTTCCAAAGGTGGATTTTGAGCTGACGCGACCGTGGGATCAGGCTTCTTCCTGGATCCGGGATTCAAATGGTCTGGTAAAACTGTATTATTCCCAAATTTATTGGGCGTCGGATATCCGCCAAAAGGACGGTCGCACGGAGTACCTGCTGTCTGAAAATACGGCGCTTTGCCTGATACTTATTGGGTTGACGCGCGTGCCTGCCGACCAATTACGGAGGATGAGGTCTCGCAAATTCATCCTGAAGTGGGTGATAAAAAGATCTTGATCAACCTACAAAAACAGACCATGCACTGTTTTGAAGGCAGTCACGAGGTTCATTTTTGTGAAGTTTCCACTGGTTATGTGCGTGAAGGCGTATGGCTGACTCCTGTTGAGACCACCCCCCCGGTTTGGCGCAAGATGATCTCGTTGCACATGAGCGCCGGCGGCGTTTATCAATACGATTCTCCCGGTATTGGTTGGACGATTTTGTATCATTCAAGCGGACAAGCTATTCATTCTGTTTATTGGCATAATAATTTCGGTGTCGCGCTTTCTCATGGCTGCATTAATTGTCTGCCCCATGATGCCAAATGGGTTTATCGCTGGGTCAATCCCTTTGTGCCCTTGTATCCGGGTGAATTGACCGTGCGGGATAGCAGTAATTCGACTTTTGTGCAGGTTATTGAAAGTTAGCAACCTAGATGTCAATAACTGAACAGAAGGATGCAATAAAAGATCGCCAACTTGATAGAAATGAAAAGGCGGATGAGAGCTCAGCAGCCGGATCGGAGCCTGGTTTCGAAAAAAAGTATTTGCTTGTGATCAATCTGGTGCTGGCGGTTTATCTCATTTTGCCAGTGATGGCTCCAGTTCTAATGAAGACTGGTGCCAGTGGTGCTGCTGATCTGATCTATCGTATCTACAAACCCCCCTTTGTCACCAGTTGGCTTATCGCTCCTTCTTTCTTTTTGGCGAACAAAGCGTTTATCCGCGGGAGTTGGCAAAGATCGATGGGTTGAAAAGCTTTGAAGAGGCGACCGGTCTTGACCCGAAGATCAACAGGCTGCAATGGCATTTCGAGGAAACGAAACCCTGGGCTTCAAGATAGCGCTTTGTCAGCGCGATGTGGCAATTTACGGCAGCTTGCTCTTGTTTGGACTTGTTTTTGGTCTTAGCAAACGGAAAATAAAACCACTGCCGTGGCTACTTTGGATACTGCTGGCACTTGGACAATCGGATTGGATGGGTTTTCGCAACTGTTGAGCCAGTTTGATCAGCTTACGTTGGAATGGCTTTTACCGCGGGAAAGCACCCCGCTTTTGCGCGTACTTACCGGAGCGATGTTTGGCTGGTTTACGGCATGGTTTGGCATCCCGTCCATCGAAGAGATGGTCAATCCACCCGCAAAGTTGATCAAAACGCCTCTTAAGGAAGATAAATATGATTAAGCAAGAAAAAAACGGAATTGTTAGTTATCATTTCGCGAGTTTCGATCCTAAATTAGTTGACCATGCCCTTTATACCCGTATTGGTGGTGTGTCTGAAGGTCCTTATCAGTCTTTTAATCTGGGCGGGACATGCGGTGACAAACCGGAGCATGTGCGTGAAAATCATCAAATCCTTTTCAATCACTTTGGACGACCCTATTCCTCGCGTTTTGATGTTTGGCAGGTGCACGGCGATAAAATCCATTTACGGATGCTCCCAGACCTGACAGCCAAAAACATCAGCCTGGTGATGGCATTTTTACGAAAAACCCCGAGGTTACCCTGGTGATGCGATTTGCGGATTGTGTGCCGATCCTTTACCACGATCCGGTACAAAAAGCCGTTGGCATCGTTCATGCTGGATGGCAGGGCACCTTGCTGGAAATAGGCAAGGTTGCTGTCAACGAACTCGTCAGAGAATATGGCTCTGATCCGAAAGACCTGGTCGTTGGGATTGGTCCTTCGATTTGTGGGAATTGTTACCAGATCGGTGAGGATGTGCGACAGATATTTTTGAAAAAAAATGGGGGGGCAAAAGGCTGAAGATTTTATCAATACCACCGAAGATGGTTACTATTTGGATCTATGGGGGGCGCGAATGAATGGGTTTTGCGTGATGCCGGTGTAAGTCAGATCGAGCAATCCCGAATCTGCACGGCAGAAAACCTGCATGAGTGGTATTCTTACCGTAAAGAAAAAGGGCTGACAGGTCGTTATGCGGTCGCGATCGCCCTTAAAGCCGGAGAATAAGCATGCAGTCAAACTCCTATGAAAGCGAGATCAAACATAGATTAGAAGAAATTCAGCTGGAAATTGAACGAGCTTGTCAAAAAAAGTGGTCGGTCGATTAAGGAAGTTCAGATCCTGGCGATCAGTAAAAACAATCAGTTGAAGTAATTCGTGCTGCATATGATCTGGGAATCCACAGCTTCGGAGAGAGTTACTTACAGGAAGCTCAGGAAAAAAATGGAATTGCTTGCCGATCTGCCAGATCTTCATTGGGAGATGGTGGGGGGGCACATTCAGAGCCGAAAAGCAAAAGATGTTGCCAAAAGCTTTGATCGCATTCATTCGCTTGATTCTATCAAACTGGCTGATCTGCTTAGCAAACATCGTCCCGACAATTTAGACCTGTTGGAGGCCTATTTGGAAGTGAATCTGGCTGGTGAAGCCAGCAAAGGGGGGGCTTTTTAGCCAAAGACCAGCGGGATTGGGAAGCTCTTTTCCCGATCGTTGAGCGAGTTTCAGGCTTGAGCGGAGTCAAGCTGGTTGGGCTAATGGCAATGCCGCCCTTGTTTGAGGATCCGGAAGAAGTGAGACCATATTTGTCAAATTGCGTGAGTTGCGTGATGTACTTAACAAGACGTTTCCTGATTTGACGCTTAATAAACTTTCAGCGGGCACTTCAAGCGATTTTGGAATTGCCATTGAAGAGGGCGCGACGGTAATACGAATTGGGGGGGAACGCTTGCTTGGTCCCAGAGATTATTCAAAGTGAGGTATTTTGGAACACATCATCCTTTTCATCGGTATTTTCTTCCGTGCGGCTGTTCTGTTTTTGTTCCTGCATGTTCTGTTTTCGATGTTATTGCCAGGTGACAACCCTGTCAGAATGGGTATTTCCCGTATCGTTGACCCGGTCCTGAATCCATTCCGCAGGATAATGAAACCAATCAATGGGATCGATTTTAGTCCGGTACTGGCGATGTCGGTGATCTATCTGATCGAATGGTTAGTGACGGGTCTGATACGTTGGCTCTTTGGCGCTTGATCAGGCTTTATATAGAAATCGACCGCAACCTTTACACTTCATAATTACATCAGGTCTGGCAGCTTGCTGCAGATCGGTTGGCGACATTTCACAGCCGCAGGCTTTACAACTTTCTTCGAAAATTTCGCTAACAGCGATTCCGGATTTGCTCTTAAAGAGCCTGGAATAATCTTCCAACAAGTCCGCGGGTATTTGCTGCTGAACTGCCTCACGCTGCGAGTTGATTTTGGCAACTGCTTTAATAACTTTTCGCGTTCTCCCAAAAGCAAGGAATGCTCGCTCGCGCGTTCGCTAAGCAGAGTTTTCATATCCTGACGAGCCTGGTTTAGGACTTTTTCGGATTCTTCAGCAAGATGGATCGCTACCAGTTGACCTTCT
>JMBV01000484.1_pt1 | contig 12422 bp, 24 predicted proteins | sample 616531 | NCBI WGS metagenome assembly JMBV01 (sample SAMN02727904, study PRJNA239997) | anaerobic digester metagenome | biome: anaerobic digester; isolation source: mesophilic anaerobic digester inoculated with municipal waste water sludge... | place: Germany: Bielefeld University, CeBiTec ... | reverse complement strand
GGGGGATGATTAGATATTTAGGATTATGCTAAACTACCATTAGTTAGTGTTAGGTCCATAATATTATAAAAGTAATTATAAATCCTATAATAGTCACTAATATATTAATATTGATATTCCTATTGTTGAGTTCTTTAGCATTTTTCATATCTGTTTTAAGTCTGCCAACATATTATCAACGGATTGAATATCCTTTTCTAAATTATTTACTTTAGCATTAATTTCCTTACTATGTTCTTCAAATAAATTTGGAATGTTGTAGTTTAATATGGTTTGAATTTCTTGAGAATTACTAATGTTTTCCCCCCCAATTCCCTTTTCCAATAAAGACAAACTTTTAAGTTTTCTTTCAATATTTCTATTACTATTTTCTAAAGAAATTAATTCTCTAGAAATAGCTTTAAAATTGCCATTTAAATTCTTCTCAATCACACTAAGGCTACTATTTATTTGAGAAAATTCTTTAGATATAAGTTTATAAATATCCCTATCCAGATAATTTTGAATTTCATCTAATTTATCTATATTCATAACCGTATTGCGTTTTAAGGTATTTATATCATCTGTTATTTGTGAATTATCAATATTATCTTCTATAGTTTCCGATATATTACTTATCTTCTTTTCCAAACTCTTTAGGATTTTAGAATAGGATTTTAAATCATTTATTAAATCAGAAAGTTCCTTTATGTTTTCAATTTCTCCCTCAAGTTCATCTACATATCCACCTAATTGATCTAATTTGTCTATGTAATTCATATCTATCCCCTATTTTATTATTTTAGGCATTCCCAAAAATATTTTTTTTGTAACTCTTTCAATTTTTGTTTTTCTGTTTCTAATTTTTCTTCCATGACTTTTTGCCTATCTATTTCTTTTAATTTATTTTCTTTCTTCATCTTTATTTTATCTAAAATTTCCTCATATTCCTCTATTGCACTTTGAACTTGGATATAATATTCTTTTTCTATTTCTTTTGCTATATCTGTAACAATTGTTCTCATTTCCTGTTTTTGTTTCCATAGCTGATTATATTGTTCTTCTTCTTTACCTGTTTCTTTCATGTCTGAGAACAATGATACAATATTTAAGACTACTGTAACCCCCCCAGAAAAAAAACTTTCCTAAGTTTTTAGCAATGTTTACGGCTTCCCAAGGCTTAAATTTTACACCTAGATTATTCCCCCCCACAACTTTCACAGTTTGATGGAGTGCAGTACCAGATACTTCACTAGATGTAGCTGCAAGAGAAAACCCCCCCTTTGAGCTAAAAAAAGTTTCTAACTCCAGGCCTACTAATAGAATCAATTACTTTCAAAAAGTTATTAGTATTATCTTTACTTGTCAAATCTAAATGGTTATATTCTGGTTCTTTAGAAATAGCTTTTATATATATTTTACCAAGATCACTCTCTAATACATCCCTTATTCCCTCAGCTAAGTCCTGGCTTTCTGTCTCTAGCAGCTTGTTTATTTCATCATTTATAACAAGGCCTACTTCCTCTAGTTTTTGTTCGAATTCAAATTCATTGAAAACAAAATCTTCGTTTCCTATATTTTGTGCAATATTATATCCATAAGCTACAAATGTGTTTAAATTCTCTTTAACAATATGTTTTGATTTTTTTCAATTTGATTTATTGTGTAATTTGTCCTTTTATAAACCCTGTCTAATAATGAAATAAGGTATTGGTCTGTTTCTTTTCCTGATAGGCTATTTAAAGTTGAATCTATTGAATTTATAATAACTTTAATAGGAGTATCCAATTTAGCTAATAAGCCCTTTTCATCGATAAATTCATTGAGGTTAGAGGTAAAATCTTTAAATCTACTTAATTCTACTAATTCTTCAAGATCTGGATCTAATGTCCCATCTAAATAATCCCTTGCATCTATAAAATTATATCTAACATCCTGTAGACTATAAGGCTTTAGGGCTTCATTTATAGATTCTGTATAGTTTACAACTAATTCCTCAAAGTCACCTGTTTCTCTAGACATTTTATTTACTACTAAAACATTTTATCTTTATACCCACGATCATAGACCCATTTTTATAGTCAACTATGGAAACCTCATCAAACAATTCGTTTGTAATACAATATATTAGCATGTTAGAATTATTGATAGCCTTCTCAGCTTCTAAATCATGGTGCTTGTTTTCAGTATGTAATCCAGGTGTGTCTACCAGTGTTATTTGATCAACCCATTTATATCTTTTGGCCTTTTCAGTTGCTATATTTGCATTTATTTTTATGTTCCTATTGCCTGTCAAGGCAGAAATTATTGTGGATTTACCAGCAGAATACTGGCCTATAAATGCAATTATAATGTCCTCATCTTGTCTAATTGCTTCTAAATTCTTCACCAAATCATCTTTTTCACTAAATAAACTATTTTCCCAATATATATTTAAAACTTCATCTTCAATTTCTCCAATATCATCTGATATTTGTAGAAATTTTAAATCACTCATATAGATTCCCTCCTAAATTTTAATTATTGATACCTCTTCCCTAATTAAATTATTGCTGCGAGGCTTAAATTCCCCGTTGTAATTTACCTTTAAATTAAGATATTTGCCAAATTCTCTATCTACATCCAGAATAACTTCTTCTATTTGGGATTCTTCTATTTTGCCATCTGATAGATAATTAAATATTCTCCAACCATATAGCAGATCTAATTGTCCTATATTATAATTATAAACCTTTAGTGCTTCCTCCCCCCCTGATTTTATTATATAGTTTAAGCCTTCTAATAAATCATTTAATAGGCCTTCTATTTTAAAAATTTCATTGGAACTGGCATTTTCTATATCTTCTAATATTTTTCTTATATTTTCAGATTTATCCCTTCCTATACTTTCTTTTAAATTTCCATATAGTTTATCAATAGCCTCTTGTCTTTTAGCAGCCTTAGGCTTAAAAAAAACCTGATACCAAACCAATAGCAGCTGATATTCCAGTTACAACCCATCCAATGGGTCCAGCAGCAGACACAATAAGAATGGTTCCAACAATGCCACCTATGCCACCTAAAAACTTGCCTATTTTTTTTAAAATTCATATTTAAAAGGGTATATCTATATCATTTATAGACATGGAATATTCCATACTTACCTTAATATCATCTAGCATTTCTACCATTATATCATTGACTTCATTGGCAAATTCACTGAAACAAAGCTCTAATTTTTCGCTTACATTTTTACTAAATTTAATTTCTTCCATATATTCTTCCCAAAGCTCCTCTATGTTTTTTTCTACTATAGTTTTCCTCTGCAAATCTTAGGGCGTATTGGGTTTCTAATTGAAAATAACTTTCTTCCAATATATTTTTACAATCCTTTATTAATTCTTTTTGGTTTTTGTTGAGCTTGTCCATATTATTTTTCTTAGAGGTATTTAATATGCCGTAAGCCTGATTTAGACCCTCAATACTAGATGTTAATTTATCCCTAGCTTCTGCAAATAAAGCCCTGCTATCATCTATAATTGTTTGACTTCTAAGTAAGGTGCCTACAGTTAGTATGGTATTGTTTATTCCATTTTGAAAATCATCTATATTGGAAGTATCAATAAGCATTATCCTATCTTCCTCATATTTTTCATCCATGGCCATAAGGGCTGGTAGTAGGAATACTGGATAAGGTGTGATCATATCTTCAAATTTTTCTTTTTCTGCATAATCATTAATCCTTTGGATATGCCCATAAATCCCATTTGTATCCCTACTATTTTTCCATTTATAAGGATCCCTCTTAAATAATTTGTATCTAACCGGATTTTTTTATATCTTCTTTATAATTTAATAAGATCATAACAGGTTTATTTCTTTTTACAATTTTTTTTAGCTAAATCAAATACATATTCCTGGACACTATCATCAGATACTACAATGCATATAATATCAGATTCTCCAATTACACTTTTTGCAATTTCTTCGTCTGTTCTTCCATCTGCTTCAGCTGCACCAATTCCTGGAGTATCAATAAGTCTTAAATTATTCCATTGGTATACCCTATTATATCTAGTAGTCCTTTGTTTTCCTCCACCAATATTCTCTTCGCCCTCTCCGGTTAAAACTGTATGTAATGTAGTTTTACCTACTTTAGTCCTCCCTAGGAAAGAAACTGTAAAATATTCCAATGCATTTTCTTTTTTTTATAAAGTTCATTAGAAAAATGACTTAATCTATCAATTATTTCCTTTGAAATATAATTGCCTTGCTGGGAAATATTTTCCCTTAATTCTTCCTCAATTAACAGTTTTCCCTGCATATTTTTTAGGTTCTTATGTAGTATATTATAAATTTGTTCTGTTTGTACTAATAATTCTTCATATATAGGTTTTACTAATTTATAATCTACCTTACCTATCTTTATAATTTCATCATATACTTCCAAATAGTTATCTTTTCCATCTATTTCTTCTATTTCCTTTAATTTTAAATTTGATTTTATAAATATATTTTTAATTCTTTCAGTTAAATCCCTAACCATTTCTATTTCTTCAGGCAATCTATTAAAATTTTCTCTTTTATGTTTATCTTTCTCTTGATATTTTAAAATATAATTATTGCTAATTTCAATGCTTTCATTTACTAGGGCCTTAGTTTTATAATTACCTATATGTAATTGCTCTAAAATATCCTTTTCATATTTGTCCAAATTTCCATCTAGTTTGCCAATAATAATTAATTCTTTATAAAGATATTTCCTAGTTTCAATAGCTTCATTATTAAAATAAAGTATCGAATCCTCTAATTTAATAGCATTTTTATTTCCAGATAAAATGTTTTCAATAAGATTATAATCCCCCCCTAGAAGGCAACTTTTATCAAGATACTCCTTAATATATCTAATTTGATAGTTGTGAATCTGTTGGTTAGATATAACCATATACCCTATTATAGATAAGGTTTTTTTTATTTTTTTTAATACAAGTTCGTTCATTTAATTCACCTACTAAAATATAATTTTACACTAATGGATATAATGTCCTTTACAATATCTATAAAATTTCAACCTAATTTATTTGTCTCATATGATACACCAATAACTGTTCCTAGTCCATTACATCCCTACTATATCCTCCAATAATTCCTTTTCACTAATTTTTAGTTTCTCCATTGGTATTATAATTTCCTTAGCCAATGCTTTCTTTTTATTTAATAATTCATTTAATTTTACCTCTACTGTATCCCCCCCATATTGACTAGTACATATTGGATAATATACTTGTACATCTTTCTCTTGTCCTATTCTATACACCCTATCAGTAGCTTGATTTTCCACTGCTGGATTCCACTCTCTGGTGTAATGGATTACATGATTTGCTCCTACTATATTTAGACCTACACCAGCTGCTCTTGGGGGGGACAATATCATAGTATTAAATCCTGGTTTATCTTCAAAATCCTTAATTATATCTAGTCTATTTTATTTATATCCCCATTAATTATGGGACTCCATGCCCCTAGTTCATCATATATACTTTGCATTAATATTTTTTTTGCATATCTTTATATTTAGTAAAAATTATTGCCTTTTCTCCCTTTTCTTTTATGGTCTTTAATATATTTAAAGTTTCTTCTAATTTATTGCACTCATCAATTAATACTTTAGAACTTACATTTATATTACCCATAACTAATCTGGGATGACTGCATATTTGAATAAGTTCTTGAAGATAGGCCAATACCATATTATTAGCGCCCTCTTCTTTTATTTTATCTATTGTTTCCATATACATATTTTCTTGTATGCTACTAAATCCACAAATTATAGGAGCTTCATTTTTATTTGGTAAATTATCTAGTTTTTCTTCTTTGGTTCTTCTCAATAATATGGGGTCTATTTTCTCGATTAATTGTTGCTTTTTTTTAAATTAAGCACATTTGAATCCCCCCCAATATGCTTTTCTATAGGAATTTGAAATTCTTCCCTAAAATTACTATAGCTACCTAATAGGCCAGGTTGTACAAAATCTACAATAGACCACAATTCACTAAGATTATTTTCCACAGGTGTTCCAGTTAAAGCTATGGAATGATTGGCTTTCATAGCCTTTACAGCATTTGAAGCAAGTGTTGTTGCATTTTTTTTATCTTTTGCGCCTCATCTATAACAAGAATATGCCAATTAATTTTACCTAGAATTATTTGATCCCTTACCAAGGTTTCATAAGAGGTTATTACTATATCAAATTGACTTATATATCTGCTGTCCTTAATTCTATTTGACCCTTTATGGATATAAATAGAATCTATATTGCGAGTAAACTTTTTAATTTCCATGTACCAATTCTCACATAATACAGCTGGCACTACAATTAAGGAAGGTTTTAGTTCATTAATCTCTTTTAAATAAGCTATATATGCAATTAGCTGCAAAGTCTTTCCTAGACCCATATCGTCTGCCAATAGACCTCCTAGATTTTCCCCCCCTTAATAATCTTAACCAATTATATCCTTCTTGTTGATATAAAAATAAATCTGCATTTAAATATTTAGGTCTTTCATATATAAGAAAATCTTTATCTATATATCGTTTCCTTAATCTTACATAATTAGTGTTGTATTCTAAAGTGGCAATATTATCGTAGATTTCTAATACATAATTAAAATTTTTAATATCTAAGCTTCTCCCTCGACGATTTAATTCTTCCTCTGCTTCTAAAAATTTCTGTCCAGATATTGGATCTACTTCTATCCACTTATTATTATAATAAATATAGCTTTCCCTATCTTCCTGGCTCTGTTTACTAATTCCCTAAATTCCTCTATATCTAGGTCTTCCTCCACTTCCTGTATTTCATCATCTATTATGCTAGACCTAATATTTACCCCCCCTGTATCAAAATCAAACCAACCAGCATTTTCACCTTCATTGCAATGAATAAAGGGAACAGCCCTATAACTTATTATTTCTAATCCCTTAACCCTATCACTAAAATCCTTTAAATCTATTGATTCTGGCAAATATTCATAGGGATTGTTTAAAAATTTAGGTACATCACTTCCCATTATATCTTTTTGTATTTTGACTTTATTATAATCCTTGGAAGTTTCCTCATCAAAGAATAACCTATTTCGCAATAAACCTTGCCCCATAGAAACAATGGGAGCTATTTCATCACCATTATTCAAGTTTTTATTTAACTCCCTATCTAAATCTTCAAATATAGGCATTAATTCAATATGTGTATCACTATGTTTCTTTAATTCAATATTTAATTCCTCTGGAAAATAACACTGTTCGTTTAAAATATAATTATCCATTCCAGCATTAGCTCTTATACCTTTTTTTCTTTACTTTTGCTAAAAACAAACCCTGTTCATCCAAGTTATTAGCATTATAACCATCTATTTCATTTAATAATTCTACTTGTTCTTTAAATAATAGAAATCTTTTGTTGTCAAAAAAAATAATGTTTTCTATCCTTTCATAAAATCCATCTAGGTTTCCATACTCTACACTACTAAGACTGTATTCTATGTGGAAGTTTGTATTCCCCCCCAAATAATTTCTAGATTTTAAAAAGATTTCTATATCATTATCATATGGTAATCCCAATATCTTTAAACTATCTATATCCATATTGTATAAGTCCCTATAATTTAAAACATAATTAGAATCTCCCATATGCAACGTATCCTCTAGCCATAATTCTTCTAATAGTAGGATCTTTACCATATCCTTAGACTCTAATAATGTATTTAATAATTCTTTATTTTTATAAATAGGAAATATTAAATTGTCTATCACCCTTCCCCCCCTATGGTATAAATGTTATATATTATCCCTTCTGAAGAAAGTCTAGATTCTAGCTTTATTTCCCCTTTTCTAAATATCACGGTTCTTCAACTCCCAAATTAATCTAGTAGTTTTATATTGCCAACTTGGCCCATGTATTACCCTATCTAGAGCTCTATTTCTATTTTTATAATCCCCCCATCTTTTAAAACTTGGTTTCTTAAAACTTTATGATTGTAGGCAAGGTCAAAATATTCCCTAGAATAAATATAGCCAGCATTGTTAATGTATCTGAATTCGATAACTACAAATTCTCCAAAATCTAAAAATAATTGTCTGTCATTTACCCCCAATAATTTAGCATCTAGATTTTTAATATATTTAAACCAAAATTCATATCTTTCATCCCCCCCTTGGAAGAATTCAACAAGTTTTTTTATCTGCATACCAAATATTATATTTATCTTTAGCATCTTCTGAAACCTTGTCCCATAAGTAGCTATGAAAATTGTTTAATGGTGTGTCATAAGTATAATATATATAGTCTAATACTTGATTTTGAAAATCTTCCAAATCTAATTTCAACAAATAATTATTTAGAAATTCTACTAAATGATCTAAATTATAAGTTTCAAGAACCCTTAATATTTGCTCAATGGGAGTATTTAAATAGTCCCTATCCCCACAAACTGTTAAAAAGTATTTCCAGCAATCTAAATATAATTTTCTATTGGGTTTAAATCCCCAGAAGCCTAAATAAGAGTCTAATCCCCTATTAATTTTAAAATAATCCTCAATAATACTTTCTACAATATATTCTTCCTCTAACCACTTTAATAATACTGGAACTGCGTTGGAGCTTATTCCTAAAATTTCATGACTATTTCCCACTTCATTTATATACTCTATGAAATACTGATTAAATTCCCAGTTACTGTAATGGTTTTGGAAGATGTTGAAAAATAAGATTAAATGTTTTTTTTCTTAAATCGCGTCTTAATTACTTCATTAATTTTCCAGAGTTCTATATTATAATGATTTTCTGGCATATACAAAATTAAACTTTGTAATTCCCTGGATTTTAATTGATAAGAAAATATTTTCAATTCATTTTGATTCAAAGGCCTAATTCTCTCAATTAATTCTTCTATATCCCTAATATTAAAATCTAATTCTACTTGATTATCAGAAATACTTAGATGTTTTGCCTCTATTTCCTCCTTGGTTTCAATGACCTTCCTAGGTATATATTTATAATCTTTAAATATCTCCATCTTCCAACATTTCCTTCATTTTATAAATCATCTCCTCATCTCGTAATCTAAATTTAAATTCTACTCGTCTAGAACTTTCAGCAATAATATTCCCTTGGGAATCCCTAATAGGATTACTAAAGGAACGCCCATTGGCAGTTAATATAGATTGGAGCTCTTCTTTGTCCCCCCCTAGGCCTTGGAATTCTTCGCTTAGTATGAATTTTACCACCTCAAAGGCCCTTCTTTGGATAATTCTAAATTATACATATAAGACCCCCCCTGATCATCTGTATGCCCTTCGATTATAATTTCAGATATATACTCTTTGTTTTTAGGATTTAATAATACCTTAATATATTGGGGGATAAATTCTGTTAAATAATTTTTTTCCTGTATCTTTAATACTGTAATCGTTGTAATCAAAAAAATACTCCTTCGCTGAAAGTTATAGAACCTGTTTCTGGATCAATGTCTATTTCTAGTTGAGAATCCTTAAATTCATTTTTTTAATTCATCAACTATCATTTGTCTTATGCCTATAATTTTATCTACTTCATCTTCTTTTTCTACTAATAATTCTTTTTGGCGACTTAATTGTAATATGGATAAAATTAAAAATAATATAAATATCATAAGTAAACTAGACATCATATCAGAAAAGGACATCCAGTATTCTGGTGAGCTTTCATCTGTATAATTTCCCCCCCTATTTCTATTTTAAATATCATGAAATTATTTCGCCTCTTTCATTCATTATAAGCTCCTGGGTTTCTAAATATAAATTATTTGCTTCCTCTAGGGCCTCAGATAATTGTAAGGTATGACTTTGAAGTTCATTGTACATTGTGGACATAATAGAAGGTAATTCTTCCACTGTGTCTTGCATTTCTAATATGGTTCCACTTAATCTTTTTGAAATCTCGGATAAGTTTTCATCAAAGATATTAAATGTAGTTTCTAGACCATCTCCAAGATTATTTGAAAAATTAGAGATGGATTCATCTAGGGCAGCAGATATTATCTCTAAATTATTTTAGCTCCCTCTATATCCTCCTTTAACAAATATAAATTTCCTTCCACCATGGCATAGGATTCCATAGATTTTTTTGAATTTCATTAATTTCTGCTGTAGTTTCTACATTAGTGGTAGATATCTCTTGTAAAGCAGTTGTAGCATTACTTAAGGCATCCATCTTAATACCAAGGTCTCCGTTTATTTCAGATATTTGATGAAATAATTGGCTAAACTCCAAAATAATAGCTTCAGAGCTAGCACTTATTTCCTGATAATTTAAGGCACTTTCTTCTATATTATCTATTAGGGAATCTAAACTATCTTTGGTCTCCCTATGCCATTTTGTAAATTCCTTAATTGTGTTTTCTAATTCTGTAAAGGAAATACTTACAGTCTCATTTAATTGATTATTAAAACTGTTTATCATAGTATTTAGCGTAGACATTTGGTTTTCAGTGCTACTATTAGTGAAGTTTTCAAAGGTATGATTTATATGATTAATATTTGGCACTATGCTTTCTGTAATTACATTGGACATAGAGTTTTCAATACCTGGAATTAGATTTTTATCTACAATTTCCAATAATTGAAGTGATATATCCGTTCCAATGTGTTTTATGGCCTCTGTAGATTCTTTTTGCATTTCAAATACTTCATTTAAATAGTATTCTGGAGTAAATATTTTAAACTTTTCATCAAAGGTGGTATAAAATTCTTCTAGAACTTGTATGTATTCCTTATATTTTCTTCTGTCTAAATGAGACCATATCATAGAGGATATAATCCCCCCCACTATGGAAGAAATAAAGGCCAAAGACATTCCATCTGTTAATTGTTTTATACTTTCTTCTATTAATTCTGGATTATCTAATACTAATTTGCTAATTCCATCCTGTAGACCTAAAAATGTACCTAAAATTCCCAATGCAGTTAATATTCCAGGTATAATTTGAGCAATTTGTCTTCTTCCAGGCTCGTCTATTAAATGATATTTACTAAAAATTGTAGATATTTCAGGTATAAGACCTTGTACAATATTATTTCTAGCATAATGAAAATATCTATCCCAAGTATTATTTACGTAATTATTGTCTTTAAATAATTTTTTTTCTTTTATTTGACTTAAGCTAGAGTTTTCTCTTCCTATTATCTCATCTTTATTTTGTATAAAATGTTTTAAGGATTCTATATTTCTTCTAACATCTTTATGACAAATACGAAATGATACTACCGCCACAGCCACTGTAAATATAGAAAAAAAAGTCAGTAAAACTAATTAATTTATTATCAAGTAATTTTACTATAAAATTTATTATATTGCCAAATATATTCAAATCTATCTCTCCCTTACAGAATTATGACTATTAATAATATATTTCGACATAGATTTAAAAAAATCCTTCTTTTTAAATGAAAAATTTTAAAAACATCCGAAAATTTTCGGATGTTTTGTATTTCTACATTTTGGATAATTCTTACAACCTATCTAAATATATACTATAGCTTTCAAATTCCATAATTTGTACTTTTACCCTCTATAGTTTCCTAAAATTTTAAATTTGTAATCATAAAATCACCTTTTCCTAATGAAAAAGAAATACATTATTATCCCAAGTTTCGATAAAATGTGGGTGCTACCCGATTTCTCTAGTATATATTCATCCTTAATTGGGTGTCATTTAATATCTTTATTTCCTCTCCATCTTCAATATCTATAAAATTATAATTTCCATCTCCTAATTTTTTTTCTTAGATGCCTCTATTGCTAAATCAGAATTATCTATTCCTATAAACTTTCGGCCTAATCCATTTGCAGCTTTTAGTGTAGTCCCACTGCCTGAAAAACAATCTAGAACAATAGAGTCTTCATTGGAGGATTGTCTAATGATAAACTTTAATAATTCCTCATTTTTTTTCCGTCGGATAAACTGGATAAGCAGGGTCTTTGTATTCCCATATATCTTGCACCTTTTTACCCTTGTGTTCATCGGCAAAATTTTTAATCCGTGGATTGCCTGTTTTAGACCACTCTATTAAACCCTTTTCATCTAATTCTGTAAGTTTCTCTGGCGAATATCTCCAATGTCTTCCCTTAGGAGGGTACATTCCCTTCCATAGGCCTCCTGTTTCTCCATCTTTTGTCTCTCCAGGAGCATGAACTGGAACAGTTGTATATCTTCTGCCATATTCATCTATTTTGTTAAAACGTTCTATTATTTCTTCATTTGTTAGGGGGGGGATGGTTATATTATTAAAAATATTTTTATTGCTGTTTTTAGCATAAAATAAAATCATATCTTTTTGATTTCCATAGGCTTTCCTTCCAAAATTTTTCGGATTAGATTTTATCCTGGAAATATCATTTTTGAAATTTTCAACTCCAAAAACTTCG
>JMBV01000483.1_pt1 | contig 12471 bp, 16 predicted proteins | sample 616531 | NCBI WGS metagenome assembly JMBV01 (sample SAMN02727904, study PRJNA239997) | anaerobic digester metagenome | biome: anaerobic digester; isolation source: mesophilic anaerobic digester inoculated with municipal waste water sludge... | place: Germany: Bielefeld University, CeBiTec ... | reverse complement strand
ATCCGGACATCGTCTGGCAGCTTAGATTTGAGCCAAACAGCGCCATAAACCTCTATACCACCCTCGGGCTGCAAGCCCGGTCATTTCAGCTTTTCCCCCAATTCTCGCTCAATAAAGTGATCCACTTCAACCTTGCTGATCTTTTTCAGCGCCGCGGATCGAGATCCTCTACAGCAACTTTGCCCGCTTGCTCCTGACCCCCCCCTTTGAAGAGATTGAAGCACAGACTGATCTTTGGGTGAAAGAAGGCGGGCTTTTAATAGGAAGGATCAGACTCACCAACCACAGCGAGCAAAACCACGAGGTCTGGGCCGGAATAGCAGCCCGCCTGGTCAGCTTACGCGGAGGTTCTGAACTCAGGCACGTAAGCCAGGCTTACCAAACCTGTCTCAAAGCAACTTCCGGCAACTTATCCCTCCAACTTACGCTGGAAGGCATGTCCAAACCTGTTCTAAGTCCCATCATCGGGCTGGAACAAAGCCAACGACTTGAACCTGGCCAAAGCTTTGATATCTTCTGGCAGCTCGACATTCTCGAAAGCTCTGAACAAAACGTCAGCAAAAATCAGCTTAAATTCCCATCTAACTGGGATGCCGAGATCGCTCGCCTTGAGCTTTTCAATCAGACGCGCTTTGTACAGGTCACAACCCCCCACTGGCGGACTGGGACGCCGCGCTTTATTCACAGCAAAACCAGGCTTTCCAACTCCTGCAAAATGATCTGGAAGGCGATCTTCTCTTACATAAAAGCCGAGGAATCCATTCTGTTTCATCAGGCCTACCATCAAAGGTTCCGGCGCACGCGCTTGAATTATGGCAAATGATCATGAGCCTGATGCCCGCCCAAACCCAACTCGCCGCCCAGCTTTTTGCCACCTACCTTGATGAAGAATTTGAGCAATGCGCTGATACCAGATCGTATGCCCCCCTCCATTCCCCCCTGCCTGGCACAATTAGCCTGGAAAATTCACCAGCTCTACCAGGAAATAGAATACCTGCGATCGATCTTTCCCAAGTTGTTGCGGCTTTGCCGTTGCTGGTTCGATCAGGATAACGATCGCGACCAGGACGGTCTGCCCGAATGGCAGACTCTTGAGCAGTGTAATTTGCTGTCCTTAAGTCATTTCAATTTATCCGAAGAAGCCAGCTTGCCTACCATGATCAACACTACCGAATCCTTTGGGCTGGCAAGCCTTTTGCTCATTGAACTGGAGAACCTCCAAAACATTGCGAAAGCCCTTGAAAACGAGTCGGCTCTGGCTGAAATTCAATCGAGAATGGAGAAGATCCAAACCTGGCTGACAGCCAATGAATCCCAAAGCTTAACTTCGGGAATACTCGATCATGAAAGCCATCAAGCCCACCCTGGTCAGGTGCTCTACGAAGGCGATCTGGCGGAGTTTGGGCAAAAACCGATCTATCTCAACCAGGCTTCACGCCTGAATTTGCGCATCAAATCCGACTGATGATCAAAAACCAGTTCCTTTCACCATCATTGGCGAAAGCCGCTCGGGTGAAGCCATTCAGGAACTGGTCACATCAGAGGACCTGCTTTGGCTTCCTGGCAGCTTCTTCCTGACCAGCAAACAGATTTACGCCCGCGTTGACCGTATCGAAAACTTCCCTCTCGAGAACACACAATTGCAGCTTTACACGGCTGACCTCAGGAAATTTGACCTCAGCTGGCTCTTTAGGGAGCTGCTTTCTCCCACAAATTCCAAGCCCGATCAGGAAGAACCCGTTTCCTACCTGCGCCAATGGCTGGCTGGTACCAATTATGGTCTGCCAGAGCTTCTTTCAACCCAACTTGAAGATCAAACCGTCAATCTAAGCTGGAATGCTTACCTTGTTTCCCTATTAATTGACCAAAATGAACGCGAGCTGGCTTTCCAACTCTTCTCCCAACTTATGTCAGCCCAAATAGCCCTGCTCAAAGCCGATCACGCATCCAGTGAACGCTGGCAGGCAACGACAGCCCGGGGGGGGCAGGGCTATAAAAACGCGCTAGGTGGTCTTTTGCCGATAGACCTCTTCCTCGAATTGGCAGGAGTCGCGATTTATCATCAAACAAGGTTCGTCTTTTGGGCACCAACCCCCCCTTCCCTTGGCAAGTCAAAATCCGCTACCGCGGGTTGGAAATCATCCGCGAAGGCAAAACAGCACCGTGACTTTCCCCAATGGCACCGTTGAACACCACTTTGGCAGCAGCATGAAGACTTTTACAGCCAGTTCTGAACCAGACCTGCCGCAATGAAGTAAAATCATTGCATGAAGGTACAGAAACTCTATCGTATCCTGATTCCTTTGCTACTCGGACTCAGTTTATTTGCCTGTCGCCCTGCCGATCCAACCCCCCCCATGTACCTGCCAACCACCGAACACCTCGACCTGATGAAAACATCCGAGGCGCTCGTTACGCAGTCCGCAAAGCTGACCCAAACCGCTCAACCCAGTCTTGCCGAGACGCCAACAGCAACAGCTTTGACATTTCCCACCACAATTCCGACCATCGAACGCTCGCCCACCCCGCGCCCAGCCCAACCACGAGCATCAGCGATTGTAACCGCGCCAGCCGGGCGAGCCTTTTGACATCACTATTCCAGACGATACAAGCATGTATGCCGGTCAGGAATTTGTGAAGACCTGGCGTTTGGTCAATACCGGCGCATGCAAATGGACCCGTCTTTACAAACTGGTCTTTTTCTCACAAAACCCGATGGGCGCCCACCAGGAATACTTTTTACCGGCAGAAGTGCTGCCTGGTCAGGCCATTGATCTGAGCGTGACCTTCTTCGCGCCGACCGCTCCAGGTACCTACCAAAGCAATTGGATGCTCCAGGACGCTAATGGCAACTTATTTGGCATTGGTTTCAACGCTGACGCGCCCTTTTACGTCCGCATCCAGGTGACCAACCAAGCCACACCGACACCAACAGCAACTACTGAGCCCTAAACTATTTTGGATAAAATAATAAACAGGAGAACTATGACAAAACAAAACAGCATCAATGACCCTCAGGATATGGCCGGCTATATTCGTGCCCTGCCGGACGACCTTGAAGCAGCATGGCAAAAAGGCTTTCTTCTCGACCTACCTACATTTCCAAGCATTCGACAGATTTTGATCTGCGGGATGGGCGGTTCGGCAATTGGAGGGGGGGATCTTCTCAGCGCCTATTTATCCGAGATCATGCCTGTTCCGGTCTCTTCCTGGCGCAACTACGGCTTGCCAGCCTGGGCGCAGGGTGAAGACTGCCTCGTCATTTGTTCTTCCCATTCCGGCAACACCGAAGAAACTTTGAGCTCTTTCGAGACCGCCCTGACACGCAACTGTTCTCTGATCGCTATCTCAACAGGCGGAGCGCTTGAGCGCAAAGCCAAAGAAGCTGAAATTACCCACTGGCGCTTCGATCACGACGGGCAACCCCGAACCGCGATCGCCTGGTCTTTCGGGCTTCTGCTGGCGCTTCTTTCCCGCATCGCTGGTGAGCGATCAGGACCCGCACATCCGCAATGCCATTCAGGAAATGCGCGAACAAGACCAGCTCCTCGGACCAGAGGTTGACCTCGCTCATAACCCTGCCCGCCGCCTGGCTGGTCAGTTGCTAAATCGTAATATCGTGATCTTTGGAGCCGGACAGCTGGAAGTCATCGCCCGACGTTGGAAACACAGATCAATGAACTGGCAAAAGCCTGGGCAAGTTTCGAGGGCATCCCCCCGAAATGAACCATAACACCCTGGCGGGTTTGCTTTATCCTGAGTCTCTGTATGAGAAGACCACAGCCATCTTCCTGCGCGCGACGATGGACCACCCCGCAACCAAAGAGAATTGAGCATAGCAAACAGTTCTTTTACAGGCTGGCATAGCAGTTGAAGAGCTAAGAGCAAGCAGCGATGATCGGTTATCGCAAATGTTCAGCCTTTGCAGTTTGGCGATTACGTTTCCTATTACCTGGCGCTGGCCTACGGCGTCGACCCCACCCCCCGGTCGACATCCTCACGCAATTAAAGGAAGCTTTGAAGAAATAACTATACATAGTCTTTCTCATAATTAATTACACGAAAGGTTTAGATATAGTCTTACAACCATGTCGGAAATAATCACATAATATACATGAATCATCACAATTGTCTAGGCAACCATATCTTCTTCCGACATGTTATTATTTGGATCAGTTTCACAAAAAAAAGTTTACAGAAAATGTGTTGCGTGATTCTCTCGTTCATTGTAGAATAAAAGCTATGGCTATCAATACTTCGATAATCATTAAAGTATCCGGTAAATGCAATCTAAATTGTTCATATTGTTACTACTACTTGTCAGAATCCCAAACCAATAAAGGAATAATGGATTTAGAGATAGCACAACAAATAATCACTGATTCTGTTGAATTGGGAAGTAATATTGAACTAATATGGCATGGGGGGAGAGCCACTTTTGGCAGGAAAAGAATTTTTTTTCAAGCCATCGTCGCACTTGAAAAAGAAATTGAAAGAGAAAATGGTATAAGCTTTAGAAATCGAATTCAGACAAATGCAACACTTATTGATAAAGAATGGATTGAAATTTTCAAGTTTGGAGATTTTGGTGTGGGAGTAAGTTTGGATGGTTATGAGAACCTACATAATCGCCAGAGAGTTTATGCTGGTGGAAAGGGTAGCTTTCAAGATGTCATGATAGGAATAGATAGATTACAGAAAGCTCAAATACCCATATCCATTCTTGCAGTATTAACAAAGGAATCTTTACAGAGAGCAGAAGAAATATATGATTTTTTTCTTATCTTCAGGTTTCAGACGTTTAGATTTTTTTTGCCACTAATGGAATTAGACTCTAAAGGCAACAAAATTCCAGGATCTCTTGATAAAGGTGATTTTGCGGGTTTTATGGGCAAGTTTTTTGACCTATGGTTTAGTAGAGATGACTCACAAATATCCATTCGATATTTCGAACAGATTTTATCTGTTCTGTTTGGCAGTTATCCCTCTCTATGTAAAATGAATGGAAGTTGCCAAGAGTTTATTACTGTTGATCATAATGGAGATGTTTTTCCTTGTGATAATTTCATTGGTTATGATAATTTGAAATATGGAAATTTATTGAAACAACACCTCAGAGATTTACTAAAGACAAAAAGAGCTATAGATATAAACATCAGCTGTCTATTGATCATTTAGAATGTGAAGGTTGCTTTGCCAAACCGTATTGTCATGGAGGTTGTAATAAATATAGGTACATAAACGGGTATGATTTTTCTTCCCCCTTTTACTTCTGTGATGATACACGTATGATATTACAGCATATAAAACAAGTAATTGTTTCTGAACATCCACTTCTCAAGAGTGTTTATGATAGTATTATTTAGGAGCATATTATGGAAAGAAGCGTTTCTAATAAAAGTATTACACAGATCGATGGTAGAAAAAAAACTACAAGAATACAAAGGACTATTTAGATTTACTTAATAAACAAGGGAGAGGAAAAGCAATTCTATTTCAGATGATAAATAGAACTAATCGAAAACTCGAATCGGGGGGGTGGTCGGATTGGGATAGAGGTTGGGATCGAGACTATCGCGATGATTGGGATAGAAATTATTAGGAAAAATAATTCTTGAGGTAAAACCAAATGGATCCGAATCAATTATTTCAACACGCTAAGAAATGGTACCCTATTTTTGGGAATATCGGGACAATTCTTATTAACCTATTTGCATTTTTGATTGGGATCAATTGGGACCCAGGTTCTGCATGGATCATCAGTGGTTTTGCCCTCTTAGGAACTATTCTTTTTTTTCTGCAACATCTATCTTCATACTCATTAAAATTACTAAATCAAGTTACGTAGGAGAATACACTATTCTTGAGAGCATTGATGAATATGATATCTTAGGTTCCAACAAGGCTGTTTTTCGAAAAATTATTAAATTACGAGTAAATAAACCTACACCGATCATTCTGATAAATCCTCCAACTGCTGATGGAATTGTTCAAGATTATCAAGCATTTCAATATAAAAACCGTGGAACCAAGTATGAAATTCATCTGCAAAGAATCAGTGGTCGAAAGTTGTTAATTCTTAGTCTTGGTCAAACTCATAAAAAAAAGGTGATATTGTAGAAGGAATTTGTATAGAGTGTCAATTAATTAACTCTTTTCAGAGTGACCAAGAAGGAGTCAGTGTATCAACTGATCCGGGACAAATAAAGTGCCAAATTACAATAAATCTACCACCCTCATCACTTCTGTCCTCACAACAAGCAGAGTGGTATGTTCTATTAGGTAGTAATCAAACTCCACTCAGTAATGGAAATGTGGAAGCAAAGAAAAAGCATGACGGTTCATTCTACTTCACTAAAGACTTTTCCGCTGAATTGGGAGATGGTATCGGGCGTCAATGTTTAATTAATTGGACTTGGGAACCTAATCAGGATACCACCAAAATGGAATTCCAGAATATTACTAGAGAACTAAATAAAAATCTTTAATCAAGCAGTTAGTACTATTTTCCCTTTCAATAAGTTACCTGCTTAGTGACTGTTTTTTTGTTGTTTATTACGGGATATTCTTTTTTTGATTTTCTTTTCCAATAAACTAATTCATATTTCATATTATATTATTTGATTGATCATTTTTCCATCTATCTTAAAATCCCTTGCAACTTCGCAAAGTCTGTTATAATATCGGCTCACGCGGAGAGGTCGCATAGTTGGCCTAGTGCGCTCGCTTGGAAAGCGAGTATACCGAGAGGTATCGCGGGTTCGAATCCCGCCCTCTCCGCCTCAGGCAGACCTTTCGGGTCTGCTTTTTTTATCGATATGTAGATGTCAGGATTTCAATTTACCTGCTCACCCAGCCAATCCAACATCCGCGCAATTACGACATCCTTTTCCGGCTCATTATGCGTTTCATGGAACAATCCTTCCCAGCGCACGAAAGTGACCTTTTCTCCAAGCTCTTTGGCGAATTTCTCCACCCCTTCTATCGGGCAGATCGCGTCCGCGCTGCCGTGCGCCAGGTAAAGCGGCACTGACCAATCCTGCGCGTGTTCACGCACATAAGCTGCCGCGTCAGCCATAAAAGCTGCCAATCCCACGCTAGCTTTCGGATGGACGAGCGGGTCATTGCGATAGGCTTCAACAACCTCCGCATCCCTCGAAAGTGCCTCGACAGCCAATCCATTATCAACTGCCAGATTGGGCAGGATCTTCTTCATTACGGAAACCAGCGCTCTTTGAGCTTTGCTCATATTGTTTCATCCAGCGCCGGACTGGTAGACACGATCCCCCCCGCGACGTTCTCTTTGCCCTTCAGACCGTAATACAAAACTTCCAGTCCTCCCATGCTGTGCCCATACAAGAAGATTGGCTTTTCAGGCGCCATCTGCTTTGCCAGCAGGACCATCGCCTCAATATCCCGCAGAAGAGAATCGTTCGGAGCGATTACGCCCCCCCGCTTGCCAGCGGTTTTGCCGTGTCCCTGTTGGTCGAAGCCAAGCAGGAGGTAGCCTCGCTCCACAAACTTCGCTGCTACATGCTCGTAACGTCCGACATGCTCGCCCAAACCGTGCACCAACACAACAACCGCCCTGGCAGTCTGCGCATCGCCCAGACCCTGCCCTGCAGCTGCTCACCATTTACCGATTTCATTGTGATTTCCATAATATTCCTTTCTATGCGCTGAAAATGACATACTGTTTCAGGAATTGATCGATCGTTTCGTAAAAGTCGATCAGATTTTCCTTTTTGCGGAAGCCGTGACCTTCCCCTTCGTACAGTTTATAAATATGCGGAACGCGATTGGCTCTCAGCTGGCGCACGATCGCCTCGGATTGTTCAGGCGGCACAACGCCATCCTCAGCACCCTGAAAGACCGCCATCGCGTCGCGGATCTTTTCGGCATGGAAGACCGGCGACCAGTCCTGAAACTTCTCAGCTGCCTCTGGTAAAGTGCCGACCAGCGATTTGGTGTAGTGTGCCTCAAATTTATGAGTGTCCATATCCAGCAAAACAGATTTGAAACCCCCCCATAGGAACAGATCCCTGCTTTGAAGAAGCCTGGATGATGCACCAATGCGTTCAAAACGGTATATCCGCCAGCGCTGCCGCCTTTGATGATCAGTTTCCCTGGGTCTGCCAAACCGCGGTCGACCATCGCCTGGCAGCCTTCGATCGCGTCCTGCAGATCCAGATTGCCCCAATTGCCTTTGAGCGCGTCCCGATAGCTTCGGCCGTAACCGGTACTGCCGCGATAATTGACCGCAAAATATGCGTAGCCCCGACTGGTGAAGAAAGCTCCATCCATGTTGAAAGCGTTGTAGACCTGAGAAGTAGGTCCCCCCCATGAATGGCTGTGACCATTGGCGGCGCGCTGTCGTTGGTGAACCGCGTGTTGGTGGGCGGGTAATAGAGACCATGCACCTGCACGCCATCGGATGAAGCCCAGCTGACCCTCTCAGGTCGCGCAAATTCAGCCTGCCCGAGCGTGTCCGCCTGGCTGCGCATTACGACTTTTGTCTCAGCTCCTGATTTAACGATAATACGCGGCGCCAAAGCTGGGGATTGCGCGATCATCGCGATCTGACCTTGTGGTGATAGGCTCAGTTGCTCCAGGAGAGTGTAGGGTTGCGTGTCGATCTTCTCTTCCTGCTTGCTGAAAACGTTAACCTTGTTTAGTGAAACTGTTCCAAATTCATTTTCAAAGAAGAATATCTCGGACGAATCCGCGCTCCATGCCAAAACCCGACCGCCCTGTACCCAGGCTGGCGGCAGGAGATTGCGATCTTCCAACAACGTGGTTTGCTCTCCGCTGCTCAGATCCATCACGATCAGATCATCAAACTCGCCTGTGTTTTGGAGCCAGGCTAATTTATTGCCATCGGGTGAGAAGATCGGCTGAAATACAGCCTGCGACTCATCACCAGCGGTCTGCTTAGCCTGGAAATAATCCTGGTCTTCAGCCATTAATGACATCAACATCAGTCTGGCACCATCCCAGGGCATGTTGGGGTGATCCCACTCGACCCAGGCAAGCAATTTTCCGTCTGGGTGAATTGCCGGGTGCAGGTAAAAATCTGCGCCCTGAGCGAGAATCAGGGGGGCCACTCTCTGCCCTGGCTGTCAACGCCCGCCAGCACGTCTTTACCCTCATAAGTGTGCACATAAACTACAAAATCTTTCGCTGGGAGAGGCACAGGCGCAGCGCAACCGCCAAATTGCGGTGTGATAGGAACAGGCAAACCAGCCCCAAAGCTTTTGAAATATAACCTGCCATCGCGATCGGCAAAATAAACGCCTTCGTTGACCGCGACAAAGTCACCGCCGCCATAGCCAACCGCGCCGCTCGGATTGAACTCACCGCTCAGATCCCAGGGGGGGCGTCATCGCCCTGTTTGGCAAACAAGGTCGTCTTTCCGTCCTGCGACTGCGACCAGACCAGCGTCTTGCCGTTGGATGAAAACTGAACGTCGTTGATGCGGATCCCTCCGCCGATCATTGCTGGGGGGGAGACCTGGCTATCCCATAGCCCATAAGGAAGTTTCGCTTTTTCCATCATTCACCTCGGTAGTTTGTTGGCTAATTATACCTATTGAATTCTGAGCGACACAGAATTGTTGCAATCCGACATTAGATATTTATCAGCATTTGTAAGTTATATACAAGGGCGAGACGAAGTGCTCGTCAGGGTATTGACAGCGCCGTTTAATGCGTGTCAGTAGTTCAATGCGTTCCAATGGTGAATTATCCAGCTATTATCACTTTTCAACATTGAAATAAACCAACATTAATGCAATCGGTTGAAAATCTGGACGTCGGATTGATAATTTGAGCCACATGGCCCAAATTATCAATCACGGTATCTACATGAGCTCCGAAATCGTTGGTTTTTCTGAAAAAACATTTGACGCACCCGCAAGTGCGTGCTAAAATAGCATCTCGTCCACACGGGCGCGTAGCTCAATGGTAGAGCAGCGGCCTTTTAAGCCGTTTGTTGGGAGTTCGATCCTCCCCCCCGCGCTCATTTTTTTTATTTTAAAAGCCATAATCTTTTGTTTCGCGTTCCTGAAATTATAGGGTATCCAACCTCAAAACCTTATGCCTGACTTGCTGATTTCAGTCCAACAGGTTATGCTTAATTGATTCTCTACGATCAAACGGAGCCGGTATGGACCTTACTATTCTCTCTTCCAAAAAAATCAAACCGCGATGCATGGCTGGACAAAGCTGTCTTCTCCTGGTGGCCAGCCCTCACTATCGAAAAACTGCTGATCATCCTCATTCTCATCCTGACGATCTTCACGCGTTTCTACGATCTGGGCACGCGCACCATGTCGCATGATGAGATCAATCATGTTGTGCCGGCTTACACCTTCAACACATACGTCTACGATCCGATCACGCACGGTCCTTTCCAGTTCCACGCATTAGCTTTTCATATTTTCTGTTTGGCGATTCAGACTTTCTGCCCGCATTCCAGCAGCCCTGTTGGCATTGGTATTGTCGCCTTCGCGCTCTTTGCCTGGCGGCGATATCTCGGCAGGGTTGGCGCTCTGGCAGCTGGCACGCTCTTTTTGATCTCACCATACATCCTTTTCTATAGCCGCTATACGCGTAACGAGGTCTTTATCGTCTTTTGGGGGGGTCTGGTCATGCTTTGGCTCTTCCTGCGTTATCTCGAAGACGGCAAACATAAATGGCTCTACTGGCTGGTCTTCATCACCGCCATGCATTACGCCGACAAAGCCACCTCATTTATTTTCTCGGCAGAAGCCTTGATCTTCCTTGCCTTGCTCTTTATCGCGGATGTCCTCAGCAAACAGTGGCGCGATCCCAAATTCAAATCGCTCTTTCGGCTAGCAGTGATCGCTACACTCACACTTCTGCTTGTTACCCTTGTCGTTTACATGCTGCACCGCACACCCACAGCCAGTCAACCCGCTCTGACCGACCCAACAACAGGCGCGCCGATTGAGACCTTCATTATAAATAGCTCTATTCCTCTGATCGTCGCCGTTGCTCTCACCGGGCTGGCAGTGGTCTTTGCCCTTTACACACTTTTCAGCGGCTATGGTTGGGTGAATCTTTCTCATTTACGGAGTTTTGACCTGATCTGGCTGCAATTGATCCTGATCCTGCCGCTTCTAAGTGCCATTTTCCTCAAAGTTTTCGGCTTCAACCCCACCGATTATGGACAAAGCGGCATTATCCGTTCGGGAATCGTTTTCTCCGTCCTGACGCTTATTTCTTTGTTCCTGGGCATGCTCTGGAACCGCAAGGTCTTTTTACGCAGTATGGCGATCTTCTGGGGCATTTTCCTGCTCTTCTATACCAGCATCTTCACTCACGGAGAGGGCTTTTTCAAAGGCATTGTTGGCGCTCTGGGCTATTGGATGGATCAACAAGCGGTCGAACGCGGCACCCAACCCCCCCTCTACTATTACGCCCTGGTGCAGGTGCCCGTATATGAGTTCCTGCCCGCTTTTGGCGTCATCGTCGCCTTTTCATTGGCTTGAAGAAAAACTCTTCTTCGCGAGTGTCGAAGATCCTTTTACGGTCGCGACAAAGCCAGAAACAGAAGCAATTCCCAATCCAGACAGCGAATTCGAAAATATTGAAAATGATGAGTCTGAAGATGAAGTCTCAACTGAACCACAGGCAACACTCACTCAAGCAGAAGAAGGCCTCTTCGAAGAAGACACAGACCTGGATGAATCCGAGACAGATCAAGCCGGTTTTTCCAAAAGCTTTTCTACGATTTTCCAGAAGTAGGTGGTCAGGCAAAGGAATTGCCCACCTTACTATTGCTGGTCTACTGGTCGATCATGAGTCTGTTGGCTTTTTCCGTCGCTGGCGAACGCATGCCCTGGCTCACGACCCATATCACCATGCCGATGATTCTCACCGCAGGCTGGGCCTTGGGCTATCTAATTGAAAATCTCGACTGGGAACAACTGCGCGAGCGCTTCGGCTGGCTTGTGCCGGTTTTGATCCCCCGTCTTTCTGCTTGCCTTTGGAAGCCTGCTTGGCTCTGTTTTAGGCAACAAGCCCCCCTTCCAGGGCAAAGAACTCCATCAACTGCAAGCCACCAGCACCTTTCTGTTGGCACTGATCGGCACGGTAGGCACTGGAATAGCCCTGATCCGTCTGATCAGAACCTGGTCCGGGCGCACTTTCGCCCATCTGCTTTTGCTTGGATTCTTCGCACTACTTGCGGTCCAAACCGCGCGTACTTCCTGGCGGGCGGCTTTCATCGACTTTGACAATGCGCGCGAATTGCTTGTCTACGCGCATGCCACCGAAGACATGAAGAGCACCGTCCACCAAATTGAGACCATTTCCAAACGCCTCTACGGCGATAAATCCATCAAGATCGCCTACGACAACGACGTGCGCTACCCCCCCTATTGGTGTATATGCGCGATTACCCCCCAATAAATACGATTTCAACACCGAGATCAGCAAAACCTTACAG
>JMBV01000482.1_pt1 | contig 12479 bp, 20 predicted proteins | sample 616531 | NCBI WGS metagenome assembly JMBV01 (sample SAMN02727904, study PRJNA239997) | anaerobic digester metagenome | biome: anaerobic digester; isolation source: mesophilic anaerobic digester inoculated with municipal waste water sludge... | place: Germany: Bielefeld University, CeBiTec ... | reverse complement strand
AAATTTAATGAATATCAATGTTATAATATTAACAATATAATAAATTAAAAAGGTAATTTTTCAGAAATTTGATGTATTCCCCCCCTATTATTTTAACAGGAACCATTAAACTGAAAATTACGTTTGAGACGCCCGTATAGGTCGTCTCTACATTTAAAAAAATTTATCAATAATAAAGGAGGAATTTTTCTATGATTCTTATAACTGGTGGGACGGGACATTTAGGTAATGTACTTGTCAAACAATTTATAAATTTAGGAGAAAAACCTGTTGTTTACACTCACCCTTCTGACACATGTAAGAGCTTAAACAATTTAGATGTTGAAATTGTTAAAGCTGATATTAGAGACAAAAATGTTTTAGAAAAATATATAAAAGAATCTGAAGCTGTTTTTCATTTGGCTGCAGTTATTTCAATCTCGCCTTGGAAAAGTAAAGCAATAGAAGACGTTAATGTAGGTGGAACAAAAAAATGTTGCCGATTTGTGCATGAAGTATAATAAAAAGTTGATTTATGTGAGTTCTGTTCATGCGTTTTCTGAAAAAGAAGAGGGTGATGTTATTGATGAAAAAAAACCCCTATTTTTCCCGAATTAACTACAGGTGCATACGGAAAATCAAAGGCTAAAGCAGCATTGTTGATAATGAATTACGCAAAAGCTGGTTTGAACGTTATCACAATATGTCCCACAGGAATTATAGGTCCTTTTGATTATAAACCATCGGAAATGGGAAATATGTTTCTCTCTTATCTCAAAGGCGAGTTGAATACTATAATAGAAGGTGCCTTTGATTTTGTAGATGTTAGAGATGTGTCTGATGGGATAATTAAGGCATATGAAAAAGGCAATAAAGGAGAATTTTATATTTTAGGAAATGAAAATATAGAGGTATTTGAACTTATAAACATGGTTAATACAATAAAAAATAAAGATTTTAAGCCTAAGATTTTAGGAAAAAAATACTGCGTATTTTGTGTCGGTTTTGCTTCTTTTAAAAAAAATCTTATTTCTAAAGAAAAACTTCTATTAACCCCCCTTATTCTGTTCATACATTGCAAACAAACAAGCTATTTTCACATGAAAAGGCTGCAAGAGAGTTAGGGTATAATCCAAGACCCTTAGAAGAAACAGTAAAAGATACTGTAACCTGGTTGGAAAATAATTTAATGTAGGTTATTAGTCAATTTTTTTTCTTCATGGTATAATTATATGAGTAAATAAGAAAAATTGTAATTGGTTTTACAATATTTCGAATCATTGAGACGCCCGTATAGGTCGTCTCTACAGTTGGTAATAATTGAAATTGTAAAATGCATCTGAGACGCCGTATAGGTCGTCTCTACGATTGATAATAATTGAAAATGTTGAGGAAGGGTGATATTTACTATGACTGAATTTTTAGTTAAAAATTTGCATGGAAGCCATTTTTATATGAAAACTCCTTCTGGACATGATGTCCATATAGATGCTGGTGTAGATAATAATGGTTATGATTCTGCTCCTAGACCTATGGAATTTTTAATAGCTGGTTTGGCAGGATGTACAGGGATGGATGTTGTAAGTATCCTTAAAAAAAATGAGGGTTGATTTTGAAGAATTTAATCTGAGAGTTTTAACTGAAAGAAATGAAGATCATCCTAAAAAGTACAATAAAATCCATGTTATTTACGAATTTAAAGGTGATAATTTGCCAATAGATAAATTAGAAAGAGCGGCCAAGTTATCCCAAGAAAAATATTGTGGAGCTATTGCTTCTTTTAGAGGTTCAGTAGATATCACATATGAAGTTAAAATAGTTGATTAGCATAATGATTGAAATTGTAAAACAAATCTGAGACGCCCATGTAGGTCGTCTCTACATTTGGTAATAATTGATAAATTGTAAAATTCATCTGAGGCGCCCGTGTAGGTCGTCTCTACAAATTTCATTCACACCATCATTTAAGGAGGTTCATAATGTCAAACATTCAAGAAGTAAAGGAAAAAGTAAACAAAAACTAGAAGATATTGAAAACGTTATCCTTGTAATGAGTGGTAAAGGCGGGGGGGTTGGTAAAACAACTGTTGCGGTCAATTTGGCTGTTTCTTTGGCACTTTTAGGAAAAAAAAGTTGGATTATTAGACGTTGATTTACACGGTCCTGATGTGGTAAGAATGCTTGGAGGAGAAGAATATCCTTTAACTCAAGTTGGAGACGAAATAGTTCCGCCAGAAGTTCATGGAATCAGGGTAATTTCTATATCTCAATTTTTGAATGAAGGAAATGTTGCAGTTATTTGGAGAGGTCCTTTAAAAACCGGTGCAATACTTCAGTTTATAGGTGATGTTGCTTGGGGGGGAAATTTGGATTATTTGGTTGTAGATGCACCTCCAGGCACAGGAGATGAACCATTAACCGTAATTCAAAATATTTCTAAGCTTCGTGGGGGGGCATTATTAGTTACTTCTCCATCTGTTGTTTCTCAAGATGATGTTGAAAGAGCTATTGATTTTGTTAAGAAAATGAACGTTGATATTTTAGGTATTGTTGAGAACATGTCTTACTTTATTTGTCCTAATTGTAAAAGCAAGCATTTTATTTTTGGTGAGGGAGGAGGAAAAAGTCTTTCTGAAAGATTTAATTTAGATCTTCTCGCTCAAATTCCTTTAGACTCATCAATTAGAGAAATATGGATAAAGGCAGACCGGTTGCTTATTTTGGTTTACCAGAAATATCTGATGCATATATGAACCTAGCGCAAAAACTAATTGAAAAGATAGAGCAATAGTTTAAGATTATTTATAATTATAATAAGGAGTGAATTTTCGATGAATAAGTATTCTTTCATCTTTTTATTGTTCATATTGCTTTCTTTAGGCTCTGTATTTGCGATTAATTCCTCTTTTTTTTACTTTCAAAGGATGCTTCTTCTGTGTATTTGGTTGCAAGTTTTAATAATTTTGAACCAGTTGAAATGGAGAGGGTTTGGAGAGTTATGGCGTTATTCTATTGATTTAGAACCTGGCGAATATCTATACAAGTATATTATTGATGGCGAAGAAATCCTTGATTTTCAAAACTCTAACATCACAGTCTTTAATGGAGAAGTTTTCAATGTTAGGGTTGTTAAAGAACCTTACAGTTTTCCAAAAACAGGTGACGGTAGGGTAAAAGAAATATATTTTAGAAATGAGAGAAGATACATTAATCCAGTTAAACCTGGTGAAATATATTTAGCTATTGAATTTGAAAAAAAATGATATTGAAGATGTTAACTTACAATCAAACGCCAAATTGGTAAGTAAAGAGGTTATAGAATCAGGAAATAACGTCATTTATAGGTTTCATGTCTTTACTGAGGCTCCCGTGTTGAAGTACAGGTTTGCCATCGATGATTCGCAAGAGATTATTTATGGTTATAATGGCACAGAGAATTTCTTTGAGTTTGATTTTTCAAAACCAATAATTCCTTATTTTGATACGCCTGAATGGGCTAAAGGAAGGGTGTATTATCAAATCTTTCCTGATAGATTTAGAAATGGAGATCCACATAATGATCCAAAAGGAACTTACAATTGGTATGGTCCACATAATCAAAGTTCATTGGGGTCTAGTTTTATGGCGGTGATCTTCAAGGGGTAATAGATTCTGTTGACTATTTAGAGTATTTAGGTGTCGAGGCTATTTATTTTAATCCTATTTTTGAGGCTCTTAGTACACATAAATACGATACTAAGAATTATTTAAAGATAGATCCGTCTTTTGGAGATGAAGAGATTTTCTTGGATATGCTAGACATTCTTCATGAATATGATATGAAGGTAATTTTAGACGGGTTTTAATCATACAGGAACAGAATTTTTTTGCGATGCAAGAAAATTTTGCTAAGCAAGAAGAATCAAGATATTTAGATTGGTATTATATAAAATCATTTCCTATAAGAAAGTCAACTTCAAGTTATGAGGGCTGGCATGGATATGCAGATCTTCCACAGCTAAATAACAATAATCCTAAGGTTAAGGCATATATAAACCATGTTATTGGTAAATGGATGAGTCTTGGGATAGATGGTTGGAGACTGGATGCGGTTGATCAACTACCTGTTAGTTATTGGGCATCTCTTTATGAGAACTTCAAAAATATAGATGAAAATACATTCATCATAGGTGAATTCTGGCGTGACGCAACTTCTTATTTTGAAGATCCAGCCTTTGATTCTGTAATGAATTATATCTTTAGAGACGCAGTTATTTCATATGCAAGAGGAGGAAGTGCTAATAATTTTGTTAAAACAACTAACGCTTATTTAGATAAATATCCTCCACAAGTTTTGCATAGTCTATGGAATTTACTAGGTTCTCATGATACTGAAAGAATCTTAACTGCGTTGGATGAAAATGTGGATAAAATGAAATTAGCAGCTGTTCTTCATATTACGTTTATTGGTTCTCCTCTTATCTACTATGGAGACGAAATAGGAATGACCGGAACTACAGATCCGTTTTGTAGAGTACCTTTTACTGGGACGAAGATATGTGGAATATGAATATTTTGATTTATATCAAGCGTTAATTCAATTAAGAAAAGATAGTTTGGCAATTAGGCAAGGTGATTATAATGTTTTATATTCAAAAGGAAATGTTCTTATATATGAGAGAAGCTATAAGTCAGAAAAGGTTATTGTTGCATTGAATTCAAAAAATTCCTCAGTTAATGTAAATTATGAATTAGATGGGAAATATGTAGATTATTTTTCAAAAGAAAAGGTTAATGTGATTGAATCGATTCCTGCAAACGGTTTTTATATTTTATTTAGTGAGTAGTATTTGGAGGTTTTTTTAATGTATTATTATGATGTTGTTCCCTTAGGTCAAAGACTGTTCAAACCATACACTTATAAGTATGAACAAAAGCTTGAAGTCGGGCAAAGGGTTGTTATTGATTTGAGAGGTAAATTTGTTCAAGGGTTAGTTTACAGAGAATCAAATACACCTGAGATTTTAAAAATAAAAGATATTGAATTTCCTTTAGATGAAAAGAGTTATCTGAACAATTCACATATTAAACTATTAGAAAGGGTCTGTAATTATTTTCTTGCACCAATGGGGGGGAAATTGCTAAACTGTTCTTTCCGCCTGCTTCTTCTGATGTTTATAAATTAAAAATTGTACCTTTGAATGAGCTTGCACCTTTTGAAAAACCTATATTTTATAAGGATTTTTTTTAAGTTTGTACAAGGATAATTCTACTGCTAACAAGAAATTGAAAGAATTATTGGCGACAAATGTAGTAAAATTAGATCTTCATAAAAGAAGTATTCGAGAAAATAAAGATTATTTTGTTAGTCTTAGTATGGATCTATCGGAAATATGGAATTTTAATCTATCAAAAGGCGCTCGAAATGTCATAAATTATTTATCCATAAACGGTGAAACACTTGAAAGCGAGCTTTATGAAAAAAGGTATTATTAATAGAGGTACGACAGTTTTGAAAACTTTACATAAAAAAAAGGTATAATTAATATAACAGAGGATTTTTTTAATAAACAGTGATGAAGAAAAAGTAGACTTAACTGATGAACAAAAAAACTGCTGTTGATTTTATCAGGACGCATGACGATAAACCTCATTTGTTGTATGGTGTAACTGGGAGTGGTAAAACTGAAGTTTTTTTGAGGTCGGAGAAAGTGTTTTAGAAAAAGGCGGTAAACTTTTAATATTAGTCCCAGAAATATCTCTAACTTCTGAAATAATGAGTAGATTGAAAAGATTTTCTAAATATAAGGCAGCTTTTTATCATTCCTCATTAACTAGTTCAGAACGAGTTGATACTTGGTATAAAGCAGTTGAGGGAGAAATAGATATAGTTATAGGGACAAGAAGTGCTGTCTGGATACCAATTAAAGACTTAAAATGATTATAATAGATGAAGAACATGATCAATCATTTTATCAAATTGAAAATGTTACTTACGATGCAATCGAGGTAGCCCTATTTAGAAAAGAATTAGAAAACATCCAGTTAATCTTGTCTTCTGCCACACCAAGAGTTGTAGATATAAAAAAAAGCAAAAGATGATGAAATGTATTTGGAAACTATTTCTTCACGGTATTTTAGTGAAATGCCTGATGTTGAAATAATTGATATGAAAAAGAGGAAAGTACAATTGGATTTTTAGCAAAAAGGTTATTTCTAGTATAAAAAAAATGTTGTAGCAAAGAACAAGAAAGTAATTGTTTTCACACCAACAAGAGGATATGCTAACTATATCGTATGTAGTGAATGCGGATACATATTTAAATGTGAAAATTGTGATGTTTCATTGACATTTCATAAAAAAAAGAGAGAAAATTAGTCTGCCATTATTGTGGAAATGAGCAACCGTTGTCTAACTTTTGTCCTAGATGTGGTGGCTTTAAACTTCAAAGTAGAGGATATGGTACAGAAAGGGTTTTAACTGAATTAACCAAATTATTCCCTTCTGAACCTATAGTTAGAGTTGATAGAACAGTTATTAAAAGTTTTGAAGATTTAAAAAAAACACCTTTTCTTTTATGAAAGAACCGGGGGGGCGAAAGATAATTGTCGGAACCAAGATGATAACAAAGGGTTTGGATATAAAAGATCTTGATTTAGTTGTTATATTGGATTCTGATAGATACACCCATCTTCCTGATTATAATGCAAAAGAAAGTACAGCTTCATTGATAATGCAAGTAGCAGGTAGATCTGGAAGAAAAGAAAAAGGAAAGGTTTTAATTCAAACTTTTGATTCTGACAATGAAATTTATCAGGCTGCTATTAACCATGATTATACATTGATTGCAGAAAAAGAACTTGAACAACGTAGTATTTATAAATATCCTCCATTTACTAAATTATTTTTAATTATGATTAATAATAACAAGATGGATAAGGTTAAATCAATAAGTCAGGATATTATAAACGAATTAGAAAAAGTTATTGAAAAACAACAGGTAGAGTTATTAGGTCCAGTAACTCCTATTATTTCTAAATTAAGAGGTAATTATAGGCTTCAGATTATTTTAAAGGTATATCAACACGATACGAGCTTTTTATTACCTATAGTTGAAAAGTTTGATAAGGATATTAAGGTATATTTTAATCCCCCCCACAACTATATTGTAAAAAAATTCATGACCTTCGTACATTTTGTTTCATAGTATACACGAAGTTGAGTTTGATAATATTCAAGCCTATGGAGGTGGTAGTGATGGAATACAAAGTTTTTACAAAATCTGTAGAACTTAGTGAGGCCAACAAGAATTATCTCGCTAAACGAATGTCAAAGCCCGATCATTTGTTAAAAAAAACAGAAAGATTTAGTCTCGCCGGCTGATGTAAGAATCACTAAAGAAAGGGGGGGAATATATAAAGTAGAAATTACCACTCACGTTAAAGCGTTAAGTAAAATTATTAAGGTTGAGGAAAGAAGTAACGACTTATACGAAGCTATAGATAAAGTTACAGATGCATTGGAAAGAAAAATTCGAGAAATTAAAACAAGGTTGCACCCGAAAAATCTAAGCGATAAAGGAATTCCTATTAATCCAAAAGAAGCTGTTTTAACTAGAACTGATAATTTAGATTATGAAGATGAAGATGAATTTTCTGAAAAACCTGTCGCACCAAAGATTGCTAGAGTCAAGCACCATGATTTAACAATAATGAATGTTGAAGAAGCAATTCTTCAAATGCAACTTTTAGGACATTCTTTCTTTGTTTTTAGAGATTCTACTAATGATGCTGTTTCTGTGTTATATGAAAGAAAAGATGGTAACTTGGGCCTTCTTGTTTTCAACGAATAAATTATAAGATAAAATCAAAAAAAGAGATGTGCGCAAGCACATCTCTTTTAATTAATTCCTAATAATTTATCGATTCTTTTTTTTGTCAAATCCTATCACGTACTCATTTCCAATTTGAATTACAGGTACTCCCATTTGGTGAGTCTTTCTAACAAGCTCTTCAGCGGCTTTTTGATCTTTTGATACATCTATTTCTTTGAAGTTAACTCCTTTTTCATTTAAATAAGCTTTTGCTTTTCTGCACCAAGGACATGTTGGAGTCGTATAGATAATAACCTTTACATCATTCATAAAATTGACCTCCTCAAAATTTTTAAGTACCCCCCCTATGGGGTATGTTTAATTATATAATAACAGTATTTTGTAATAGTGATTTTAATAAAAAGTAAATTTATTGTTGTAAGATTTAGACTGGATATTGAAAATTTGAATTAAAGCAATTCATCTTTATGTTATTTTACTAAAGTAACTAATATTATCATAAAATGAGGTGGTAAAAACGAGTTATATATTTGACTATCCAAAAATCCCTGTAAATTATAGTCTAAAAAAAAGAAAAAGATTATTTAGTTTTTACTTTTGATACTGTTTATAAAGATCCTGTATGTAAAGAAAATGAAACTCAAATAGTACACATGTTTGTACCAGAAGGAAAAATAAAAGGTGATATCGTCTTTTTACACGGTATCGGTCCTAATAATATTCCTTATCTTGAATGGTACGGAAGATATTTTAGTAAAATTGGTTATAGAACGAGCGTTGTTATTTTTCCATATCATTTAGAAAGGGCACCAAAAGGTATTCAGGATGGAGATCCTTTTTATTCTTCTGAGCCTGATGAATGTGTGGTACTTTTCCATAATGCGGTAAAAGATGTTAGAAGAACTATTGATCTGTTGGAATCTTTTGATGATTATTCTGAAGATAATTTGTATTTGATGGGTGTTTCTTTTGGAGGAATAATTGGAACTATGGCATTGGCACTTGATAAACGTATTAAAAAGGTATTTTGATGATAACAGGTGGAAATTGGCGATGGATAAACTTTTATTCTCCATTTACTCAAAAAGTTAGGGATGCATATGCCACACAGAAAAATGCTTATGGATGTGATTCTGAAGAATATTGTATAAAATTTAGAGAAAATGCTTTTGACTTTGTAAAAGATAATATTAATTCAATTGATGATATATTTCAAAAGACACCCATTCCTTGTTATCATTATGATCCTATATCATATGCAAAATTTGTTAATCAACCTGTTCTTTTTATCAAAGGTACATTTGATAAAATAATACCTCACCGAGCTACAAATGAATTAATAAAACTATTACCAAACAAAAAAAAGTGAAATATATTTTAGCAGGTCACAAGTCTAGTTATCTTTGGAAGAGTGTTGTAGGAAGATGGGTAATATCTTTCATTGAACAGGACAAATTAAAAGAGGCAGAGAAAAAAAATTACAAAAAAAACTATGTAATCAGCATCTAGGCTGAAAGGTCTAATTCTAAACCTAGGAAAAATTCAGCGTTAAGCGATGAGGCATTGTTTCTTAAAAGCTCTAATGTCTGAAGTTTTTGTAGTAATTTTGTTATTTTTTTTCAGGGTCAGTTTCTTGCATTATTTGCATTTTAATTTTTTTTCTATTTCTTTTTCAACGTTTTGTTGTATTTTATTTTCTATCTCTTGTTCATTTTCTGGAATAGGTAATTCGTTTTCTTGAGGTTTAGAAATTACATTTTCTTTTTTTTATACAAAATAACAGCCTTAGACTTTCCAGCTACTGCTGCTAAAAATCCTCCTCTTTTTTTTGAAAATGAAGATCTATATCTGTATAGATTACTACTCCTCCGTTTTTAATTGCCTGGGATTTAAATTGATTAATGTTCCTGCTTCATGAGCTGCTACCCTTAATATGCTCAATGAAGCGGGAACACTATTTGATAATCCTGGTTCTCCAGGATCTAATTTATATCCTATATACGGATTGTAAACGTCAGGATTTACAGCGTTTACCATCTTTATCACCCAAGATTTAATAATTAGTTCAATTTAAGGTTGTTTTTATAGTCATTCTTATTTTTACTTCATCTGTAATCTCAAAGCTCATATCAATCTTACCTGTTTGAGAATAATCCTTAAGACCTCTATAACCACCGTCCATTGTCATCTGGTCTATCTCTATATTAGGTGAGGTAGCTGATATTTGCACTACTCTTATTTTATCAGAAAAGTTTTTAATAGTGATTAAAAAAATCTATCATTCTAGAATCCGAGGTCTTAACCTCTACATCAGATAATTTTTCAATCTTATACTGAACGTCCCAACTTTCCCCCCCTAGATCTATTTTAACCATGTCTCCAACGGGTGTATCAAAGATGTTTGATTTTTTTTGTTGGAAATTCTTATCGTTATACTGTTCATATATCCATACTTCACCATATGGTAAGTCTATTCCTAACCCATTGTATGTTGTGTTTTCTATGTATCTTACAAGTCTCGTTTTAGTAAAATCTTGTAGGTTAGTGTATAAATTGAAGGTTATAACGTTTCTATCTTCGTATGAAAGCACTCTGTTTTCTGATATACTGAAATTCATAGTATCGCTAACAAATTTAATACTACCTAGATTTATAGTATAAGTTTGGGTTAATATAGCTTCTTCAACTACAGATTGAAAATCTGTTGCACGATCGGATCCAAGAGCTAATGCCTTTGTATTTCCTACATAATCACGAGTTGATAGATTTAAATATTCGTTGACTAGATATAGATTCGTTGTTCCCACTGCTTTACCTTCAATCTCAACATTCTTTTTAAAGGTCCCATCTTTTTTTTCATTTCGTAAACGGTTTTCCAAGTACCTGAGGTTTTTAGGGCTATGATTGATGTTTTACTGTTCTTAGGTTTTTCTAGGACTACTTTTACAGTAGCAGCAGTAATTTTATCTCTGTTCTTTTCGTTAGTTATACACCAATGGTTAATCTGAGAGTTATAAAATAATATATCGTTAGTTCCATCAATTTTGAAGATGTTTTCATCTATTTGTTGTATAGGTTTATTTTTATAGTCTTCTAAAGAAACTATTTTAAAACTAAATTGCTGGTAGTTTTTTTTCTAAACGCCAGGTATTTGCTCCACTAACCCATAGAACTTCAAATCCACTAGGTACTTGAAATGTTGTTTGATCAGTTGGTACATAATATAATTGTGCGTCTCTGAAAAGGAAGGTGTATGTTTGAGTAAAAGTAATTATTCCTAAAACAACAAAAATCATTGAAATTAATATTTTCTTATTCATATTTTACACCTCTAATTTTTTTATTTCCAATCGTTTAAATAATCTTTCTGCTCTTGAGTTAATTCATCAATTGTTACTCCAATAGTGTCGAGCTTAATTCGTGCTATCTTTTGGTCAATTTCATACGGAACAGGTTCTACACTTATTTTCATATGTTCATGATTTTCTTTTATGTATTTAGCGCCTTCTAATTGTAAACTAAAGGATAAATCCATTATTTCTACAGGATGACCATCTGCATTAACTAGATTGACTAATCTTCCTTTACCTAATAAGTATACTTTTTTTTCCCATTCGGAAGTATATATTCTTCGACGCCTTCTCTGACTTCACGCTTTGAAAGAGCTATCTCTTCTAGATCTTTTACTTTTACTTCTACATCGAAATGTCCAGCGTTAGATAGAACAGCTCCATCCTTCATTTTTAAGAAATGTTCTTTGGTTATAACGTTTATATCTCCCGTTACTGTAACAAAAAAAGTCTCCATATCTTGCAGCATCATTCATTTTCATCACAGAAAAACCATCCATTATAGCTTCGATTGCCTTGATGGGGTCTACTTCTGTTACTATAACATTTGCCCCCCCTAATCCTTTGGCTCTCATAGCTACCCCCCCTTTACCACACCATCCATATCCTGCTACAACCACTGTTTTTCCTGCTACAGAAAGGTTTGTAGATCTGATAATTCCATCCCAAGTCGATTGTCCCGTTCCATATCTGTTATCAATAGATATTTCATGTATGAATCGTTTATGAGAATTACGGGAACAGGTAATTTGTTTTGTCTATATAATGATTTATATCGTTTAACACCTGTTGTAGTCTCTTCACATATACCCCATAAATTTTTAACTTTTTCAGGATATTTGTTCATCAGCGTTATTCCTAAATCTGCACCGTCATCTAATATGATGTTTGGATTAGATTCCAAAATTTTTCTATATTTTTCCAATATATATCTTGATCAAGTGTTCTCTGAGCATGTACATTAAGCCCATATTCCTTTAATGCTTCAACAACATCGTCTTGTGTTGATAAAGGATTGCTTCCGGTTATAGAAACGTTTGCACCTAATTCATGTAATACTATGCCTAAATAAGCAGTTTTTGCTTCTAAATGAATACTTATCGCAACATTAACATCTTTAAATGGCTGTTCGTCTTTGTAAAGTTCTTTTAAATAGTTAAGAACATTCATGTGATTCTTAACCCATTCTATTTTTCTTCTTCCACTCTCAACATTTGCCATTTTGAGCCTCCTGTAAATGATTATCTTCATTTCTAATTCGGTACTTGTACCGAGGAGTGGGAAAGGGCTCCGCCCTAGACCCATTATAAATTCAAAAACATTAATAAACAATTGC
>JMBV01000481.1_pt1 | contig 12496 bp, 18 predicted proteins | sample 616531 | NCBI WGS metagenome assembly JMBV01 (sample SAMN02727904, study PRJNA239997) | anaerobic digester metagenome | biome: anaerobic digester; isolation source: mesophilic anaerobic digester inoculated with municipal waste water sludge... | place: Germany: Bielefeld University, CeBiTec ... | reverse complement strand
TTTTCGATCAATGAATAATTGCGAGCAAAATAATAAACTGTTGATAAAATATTTAGCTTTTAAGCTTATGAGATAAGTAATCCTCAGATTGATAGTATTTGGAATGTCTGTTTTAATGGTCTTGGGTTAGTAAATAATAATCCGCACTGTAAACATTTCGATATTGAGAATATTTCGTTTGTTAGAAAGTGATCAGGTATTTGCATAACACTTTCTAAATTAGTTGAAGAACATATTGGACATTTTAAGAGTGTTTCCATTTTATTTAATGTTTCACGTGAAACAAAAATTTATCTACCAAGATAAACTATTAGTATTGATATATCGGCAGGCGAAACACCGCTAATTCTTGATGCTTGCCCAATGGTCCTAGGTTTTATTTTTGAAAGTTTTTCACTCGCTTCCCACGACAAGGCTTTAAGGCTACGATAATCAAAATTATCACTTAACTTGATCTGGTCGAGTTTCGACATTTTTTTTGAGCTACCTCTTTCTCTTTTCTTATGTAGTTGTCGTATTTCAACAATATTTCTGTCTCTTCAATAATTTCAGGCAGGTGGTTTTTATCAAGAGAATGAACGAAATTATTCAAAGAGGTAATTCTATTGATCAAATCATTTAAGGTAACTTCAGGCCGAAGAATTAAACTCTCTATTTTTTACTTTTTGCGTTAATGTTTTCGAATTGATTTTTTTCAAGATAAGTATTAATTTCCTCTGGTGATACGCTCTCTTTTTTTTACAAAACTTTTGATTTGTTCAATTAGCTTAATCTTATGATTTACTAAATCTAATCGTTCATCGGATGCAAGTCCGATTTTGTGGCTTAAGGCTGTAAGCCTTATATCTGCATTGTCTTGCCTTAAAAGTACGCGGTATTCTGCCCGTGAGGTGAACATACGATAAGGTTCATCAACACCTTTTGTTATCAGATCATCAATCAACACACCAATATAAGCATCAGAGCGTGTAAGGATAAATTCGGGCTTTTCGTTTATTTTCAAGTGGGCATTTATTCCGGCTATGATGCCTTGTGCAGCGGCTTCTTCATAACCTGTAGTACCGTTAATTTGACCTGCAAAATATAGATTTTGGATCAGTTTTGTTTCGAGAGTATAATTTAACTGAATAGGAGGAAAATAATCATATTCAATGGCGTATCCCGGACGAAAAATTTTTGCATTTTCGAAACCTGGAATTTTTCGCAAAGCATCAAATTGAACATAATCGGGAAGTGACGATGAAAAGCCACTTAAGTAATATTCAGTGGTATTCCAGCCTTCAGGTTCTGCAAAAAGTTGATGACTCGATTTATTTGCAAATCTGTTTATTTTGTCTTCAACGGATGGGCAATAACGAGGTCCTATTCCCTCTATTCTTCCCGAAAACATTGGCGAATCAGCAAATCCGACTCGCAGAGCATCATGTACCTTTTTATTGGTGTAAGCTATATAACAACTTCTCTGTTTCTTAAGGATTGGTGTATCGGTAAATGAAAATTTCTGAGGATTTTCATCTCCTTTTTGCTCTTCAAGTTTTGAAAAATCAATGGTTCTTCCATCTACTCTCACAGGGGTACCTGTTTTCATTCTGGCAGATTCAAAGCCTATAGCATTAAGTGATTCGGTAAGACCCTTTGATGCTTTTTCGCCAATCCTTCCGCCACCAAATTGCTTTTTACCTATGTGAATGATCCCATTAAGAAATGTACCATTGGCAAGAATAACGGCTTTTGCTTTAATTTCCAGTCCCATACCTGTTTTAATGCCCGTTACTCTATTTCCATCGGTAAGGACAGCTACAACCATATCTTGCCAAAAGTCAAGATTTGCTGTGTTTTCAAGTATCTCTCTCCATTTTATCGAAAAGAGCATTCTATCATTTTGTGCTCGTGGACTCCACATCGCCGGCCCTTTTGATTTGTTGAGCATCCTGAACTGTATTGTGGTGTGGTCAGTTACAATTCCTGAATACCCACCCATAGCATCAATTTCGCGAATTATTTGCCCTTTTGCAATGCCGCCAATTGCCGGATTGCATGACATTTGGGCTATATTACTCATGTTCATGGTTATGAGTAATACTTTTGAACCAAGTTTGGCCGCTGCTGCTGCTGCTTCACTTCCAGCATGACCGGCGCCTACAACTATTATATCGTATTCTTCAAACATTTTTAAAATGTTTCATGTGAAACAGTGTGCTTATTGTGTGAGATTAACCGGTCGCTGCGACAAATAAAAACTTTCAGCTGCACGCATTTTAGCAGACTCATTTTCAGATTTATCATCATAACCACAAAGATGCAAAATTCCATGAATAATTACCCGGTGTAATTCATCAACGGTGTTTTGCAAGTAGGTTAATGCGTTTTCCTTAACCCGCTGGATGCTAATGTACAGATCGCCTGAAACAATCTCCTTATCGGAATTATCAAAAGTGATTATATCAGTAAAAGTATCATGTTTTAAGTATTTTTCGTTGAGCTTTACAAGGTATTCGTCAGAACAGAGTATGATATTGATGCTGCCGGGCGTCTTTCCCTCTTTCAAAATCGTTTTTTTGTATCCAGTCCTTGATCAACCGCTTATGTCTGATGCGGTAATTTACATCTTCGTTGAAGAAATAGATGGCAAAATTCATGAAAGGTTATTCAAATCTTATAAAATATTCTGAAACTTTATTACGGTAAAAGGGTGTTAAGTTTGGAGGCAATGTTTTTAGCAATTCAACCTCGTGAGTTTTCTTTTTGAAATACTCTAAAATTTCTTCAGGATTGCTCAATTTATAATTTCGGGCTTCTCGCGATTCTCTTTTCTCTTCTTCCTCCCTTTGCATTTCAGCTTTTTCGGATTTTAACATTCGAGTTAAGATATCTTTTTGCCGCTCAATGGTTTGTTGTGTTATTTGACGGTTAACAATATCTTTTTCGGTTTTTTTCCATATCTTCAATAATCTTCGAAACATTACCATCCGTTTTACCCGTTTCTTCTCTTAATTGATCTCTAAATTCTTCCATTTGTTTTCTGATTGCGGCTTGCTGAGCTGCCATTCGAGCTAATTGTTCACTCATTTGTTGTCCTTGTTTACTATCTAACTGCCCAGGCTTTGCCCCTCTCTAAGTTGCTGTAGCTGTTCGTTTAATTGTTGTTGTAATTGTTGCATTGATTTCATTTGTTGTGAGCCACCTTGCTTTCCAGAACTGCTACATGTCGAACTACTACTTGATTGCATACTCATCATCTGCTGTTGCATTTGTTCAAAAGCCTCAAATAAAAGCAATGCAAGATTGTTAATAGAGGTCATAGCGAGTTGTTGATTTTCCTGTGCACTCCTACTTTGTCTATCATTCATTGATTGGATTGAATGCTCGAAATTACGATCAATAGCATTTAATTCTTTAGTTACGAACGACTGTATGGCCATCTGGCGTTTGCTGAGCGCTTTTAATGAATCAGCTACCATTATCATGTTTTCCTTAATATCGAATTGATCTTTTATTAATTCAATATATTTCGGATCGTTGAAATTTACATTACTATATGATAACAAAAGATCTTCCTGATCGAACGAAAGTGTTATCAGATTATCAAGAATTTGCCTTAGGGCATCCAGGTCCTCACCCATTTGATCCATCATCATGTTATCCATCATTTCTTGCAACGAATCAGAAAGCTCTTCCATTTGCTGGGAAGCATCTTTTTGCTTTTGGCTGGCATTTTTATTTTGATTTTTATTTAGTTGTTCTGAACTCTCTCTCATTGTATCTTCTATTTCTTGTTCCTGTTCACTTGTATCACTCATCTGATTAGGATTTCAAGCTCGGCATTTTTTTGTCTTAAGTCTTCAATATCTTTTCTTATTTTATCAAAATCTTTATTAAGCTCTTCCTGTTTTTGTTTTAGGTCTTCATTTGATGTTGAGTTATCACTCTCTTTTGTTTCTTCAGCGAGTTTATTCTTGTTTTTCTGATAGATTTTTTTAACTTTTCAATAGTTTCTTGAAGCTTTTGTTCAAATTCGAGCTGTTTAAAAAGTTCAAGACTTCTATCAAGTTGGTCTTCAAGATCTTTATTTGTCATTTTCATCTCCTCAAGCATTTGGTTTACCTTGTCCTTATCCAATTCATCAAGAAGCTTTTGAATTTCTTCAATCATTTGTTTCATTTCATCAGTAAGCAATTCTTCCATCATTTTTCTCAATTCTTCTTGTTTTTGCAACAACTCTTCGTCCATCTCTTTAAAACGACTCTCTTCCCTAAGTTTTTCTTCATTTATCTGTTGCAAGTTTTCAATTCTCTTTTGTATTGACAGATGCATATTGAGCATGTTTTCCAATTTTTGACGGTCTTGCCAGTTTAATGCATTTTTTTCAAGCATTTGCCTGCTCATTTCGTCAATATCTTTTTGTAAAAGATTAAGGTCTTTGATTGCACGCTCCATATCATCCTTTACCTGTTGATTTGTATTTTCAACCTTTTCGGTGAGTTCGTCAAGTGTTGGAGTTTTATAAATCATTTTTTTTGTGTGCGTGATGATTTACTGCCATTAACACCGTCATTATCCCAAATTTCGAAATAATAGGATAATTCGTCTCCAGGCTGAAGATCAAGATCATAAAGGTTAATAAAATGAAAAAAAACCGTTGCTGATTTGTATTTTCGTTTAGGGGTAGGATTTCTGTAAATTGCTCTGGTTCATCACCAAAAGGCTCAATATGCTCCCAATTGAAGGTTAACTTTTTAAATCCATAGTCATCTTTAATAAGACCTCTGAAATAAATCCTTTCATCAAAATTGAATCCATTAATTCTTCCACAGTGATGGTTGGATAAATATCAGGGATAACGTTAATGGAAAAGACCAACGAATCAGGATTTTTCATGTGATTATTTAGCGTATTTATGGAATAAGTTTTACTATTTCTAAAACATTGCTTATGTGTAAATTGGTTCGCTTTTTCTGAATGTACCGTTTGCGAACTATCTTTGAAAGCAATAGTTACTTTATCAGTATCGCGTGTAAAAATATTCCACGTAACACATGTCCCTTCAGGTATTATAAGATCTCCGGTATTGTTAAGTGTTTCATCTTTACGTCCTGTATATGCCGGATAATCAATTTCGGTATTGAAATTAAGAACGATTGGTTTTGGTAAAACCTGAATTGCATATGCTTTGGATTTAACTCCATCAGCCTCAAATGCAAATTGTTGACTTTTTTTTGAATGTTTTTGAAAACATAATTAAAAGTTGCAATACTCTTTTTACGCATTCGCAGTGACCCGAATTCAGTATTAATAAAGACGTTAAGTGGGACATTATCACCCTCAATACTTACTTCTACTTCAAAATCTTCTTGTTGTATTGCTATCAAATTATCGGTTAGAAGAACAAAATGGAACGGGGCTTCTTTTTCAAAATATTCGTTATGCTTAATGATCCTGTTGGTGGGTTCAGTAATTACACCTGGAGCAGCTAATAAAAAGCCCAACAAAATGGCAAGTGGAGGAATGGCAAACTTTAGATATTTCTTGTTCTTTTTAAAATCTATAGCGCTGTTAAATGGTACTGGCCGAAGTTTGAATATTCTTTGATCAATACTCGCTCTAATCAAATCAATGTTTTCTGTAGAGGTATTACTTAATTCTTTTAATTGTAAAGTATTTAGAAGTTTATCTTGTACATCTGAAAATATTTACCTATAATATCTGCTGCTTGCCAGTGCGAAATAATTTTTCCAATTCTAAATAGTTTAAACAATGGTAAAAAGATTAGCTTGATAAGAATAAAGATACTGATAATGAGATAGCTATAAAATAAAAAATGTTCTTATTCTGGTATTTGTCCAAGCAAAATATTCAAGGAGGGTAATAGCCAGATAAAATTAAAAGAGTAGCAATACTATAGATTAGCCCCTTGATTATTAGGTTTTATAGTATTTCCTGATAAAACTATCAAGCTTTCTATCAGTAAATTATAACTGTCATTCATAGAATATTCCTCGTTCTATTTGTTTTAAAGGGATAAAAGTAATGGAAAAACGAACCACTACTTTCAAATATTACAGTTTTTGGCTTTTATGATAAAATTAACATTAGTTATTAGGTTGCGCTATTATAATAAACTAAAGAGAAAAAAAATGGTTTTCAATTTTTAAGAGTGTGAAAAAGTTACAATCGTACTTATTCACGTTTTTTTTGTGTCAATCACAATAGTTACAGGACCGTCATTTATTAATGAAATCAGCATGTATGCTCCAAACTTACCTGTCTGTACCTTTTATTCATATCGTTTTCGAGTTGTTTGATAAATTTTCGTAAAGAGGTATAGCTATTTCAGGGCGAGCAGCTTTTATGTAGGACGGCCTATTACCTTTTTGGTAGATGCATGAAGTGTGAATTGGCTGATTACCAAAGCCTCGCCACCTATCTCGCAAACTGAGCAATTCATTACCCCCCCATTTGCATCATCGAATATTCTTAGCCTTGTTATTTTTCCGCTTAACCATTCAATATCCGTTTCATTATCAGTTTCTTCAATTCCAAGTAAAACGAGCAGGCCTTGGTGAATAGAGCCGGTTATTTCGTCATTAATAGAAACAGATGCTTTTTTTTACACGTTGGATTACTGCTCTCATAATCTGTCTTTAGAGGAGTTTGAGATGGCAAACTTAGTAATTATTAATTTTGCACTAAAAACAAGCTATGACAAGATTAAGTGTTAATATTAACAAAATCGCCACGTTACGTAATGCCCGTGGTGGTAATTTACCTAATGTAACAAAAGCTGCATTGGATTGCGAACGTTTTGGTGCTCAGGGAATAACAGTACATCCTCGCCCTGATGAACGCCATATCAGAAGGCAAGATGTTTTAGACCTTAAGCCTTTACTAAAGACCGAGTTTAATATAGAAGGCTATCCATCAAAGAGTTTATTGAATTAGTTACTAAGGTAAACCAGCGCAGGTTACTCTGGTGCCCGACCCACCGCATGTGTTAACCTCAAACGCCGGTTGGAATACCATTGAAAACGAGAAATTTTTAGTGGAAGTCATTAACGAGTTGCATCGTTTTAATATTCGAACTTCTATCTTTATCGAAACAGATGCTAAAATGATAGAATATGCTGCCCGAACGGGTACCGACAGGGTAGAGCTTTACACAGAAAGTTATGCTGTAAATTATAAAAAAAATCGTGAAGAGGCAGTTAAACCTTTTGTAAGCGCTGCAAAGGTTGCAGATAAGTTAAAGTTGGGCTTGAATGCAGGGCACGACTTGAATCTGGATAACCTACGATTTTTTTTGCTCAAAATATTCCTAATCTGCTTGAGGTTTCAATAGGCCATGCACTCATTAGTGATGCTATTTATTTTGGACTTGAGAATACTATCAGGTTATATCTGAATCAGTTACGATAGCTTTTTTTAATATTGATAGAATTTGATTATGATAATTATTATTAGATGTCAATTTTGCTAATAAACAGGCAAACATTAATCCTTGCAACTTGTTGATAAGATATAATTTTTAGTAAAAAAAATATGGATATCAATAGTTGGCGCGATATTGCTTACAACAGGAAATTTGAAACTACCGTAAAGTTTATTAAGGGTATGAGGCTAAACAATCCCGATTTTACTATAAAGGATCTTGAAGCGATGCTGCAGTGTGAGTATGAGAGAGAAGGACAAGGTTGGGATGGTCGGGGAGAGGTGGTTGAAATAGGTATTCAAGCTAATATTGCTGCAATACAAAAAGAACTATTGGCATGGAAAAAAAAGAGTTGGAACAGAATAATAAACAACCTTGATAACAATGTTGGATAAGGTTTTGGTTTGAAAGATCAAAAAAACAATACTAATCTTCTTTGAAAAGTTTGGGGGGGAAATATGAGATAAAAATTGTTGAAATGGGAATTGAAAAGTTGTTTTAGTAGATACGCAGGATAACCCTATTGGGAGATGGAAAATGGAGGCACACGAAAAGGCTTTACTTCACCGAGCGTTTTCTGTTTTTATTTTCAATGATAACAATGAGTTAATGCTTCAGCAGCGTGCTTTTAGCAAATATCATTCGCCCGGGCTATGGACTAATACATGCTGTAGTCATCCTCGGATGAATGAAATATGGAAGAGGCCGGACGTCGTCGGCTTATCGAAGAGATGGGTTTTGACACTGAGATTATTAAAATCTTTGATTTTATTTATAAAGCTCAAATGAATGATGGGCTTACCGAACACGAATTGGATCACGTTTTATTTGGTAGGTTCAATGGTGAACCGGTGATAAATCCTGAAGAAGTGGCAATGTGGAAATGGGCTGATATGGTTGAAATAGAAAAGGATATAGCCCAAAAGCCAGAAAAATATACTGTTTGGTTTAAAATAGCTTTTGATAGGGTAAATACTTTTTTTAAAATCGAAAAAAAGAGTAATTAGATTAATCTTTGGTTTTAAATCTCCTGATTGAAAGTAGTTTTTGTATTTTTGACAAAAAAACAAGAGGCCATGAAAAATTACTTTAGCTTTATTCTTTTATTAATTGGTTTTACAATTTGCAAACCTCAGTTAGTTAGATCACAATCAATTGAAAACCTCCAATCACAGATTGAATCTCTTCAGAAGGAGATAAGTGAGCTCTCTTTTCAATTTGATGCAATAATGAAAAAAAACTGATGATGTTTTATGGTACAACAAGGTGGGGGATGTAGCACATATAGATAAAGTATACATGTATGGACCACCAAAATGGAAAGAATCAAACCCTACTGCACAGGGGCTGGTAATCCGCTTAATATCTGGTCATATATTTTATCTCACGCAAAGCTGATCCGTCATCTAATATCCGTTGATTGTTTTACCACATGGAGGAGTTCATGGAGATTTTTCTACTTATCATACTCATATAATTCGAGAGTTTATTGCTCAGGGCTATATTGTTGTAGCTCCCGAATATAGGGGTAGTACTGGATATGGTAAAAGTTTTCAACAGAGTATAGATTATGGCGGACTGGAAGTGGAAGATGTAAAAGCGTGTAGGGATTATATGATTGAAAATTTTGATATTGTTGACAAAACAGAGTCGGTATTGTTGGGTGGAGTCATGGTGGTCTTATAGCGTTGATGAATATTTTTGATCATCCCGACGATTATCAGGCTTGCTTTGCAGGAGTGCCTGTAAGTGATGTTATTGCAAGAATGGGTTATAAAACTCAGGATTATCGGGATCTTTTTTTCCGCCGAATATCACATTGGGCAAACTGCTTACGAAAATGTAAACGAATATCGTCGTCGTTCACCGGCTTGGAATGCATATAAAATGAAAAATACGCCATTGCTGATTCATACTAATACCAACGACGCTGACGTAAATGTACTGGAGGTTGAACATCTTATCAAGGCACTTAAAGCTGAAAATAAAAAGTTTGAATATGAAATTTTTGAAAATGTGCCCGGTGGACATTCTTTTGACAGAATGGACACCAAATCAGCAAGTGAAATAAGATTTAAGATTTATGGTTTTTTTGGCTAAAAGCCTCAAACCACCGACACCTTTTAAAAGTGTAAAGGAGCTCCGAAAGGCCGCATATTCCTATTAATCCTTGACTTATAACGTAGTTGTCGTCAAACAACATTTGGATTTAGTTAAAATTAGGAATTAAATACTTAATTTCTCAATTTCGATGCTATCTTTGTCCAATAAACCAAAATTTGATTTTTTTTAACTGTACAATTTAATGTCGAAAATATTTACTCTTTCCGAAGCTGGGTCAATTGCAATTCATAGTATGGTATTGATTGCCAGATCAAATGACAGCCTTAACGTTATCAAAATTGCTGAACTCACAGGGTCATCAAAACATCATGTAGCTAAAGTATTACAACGTTTGGCAAAAGAAGATTTCTTAGACTCCAACCGAGGTCCGCATGGAGGTTTTCGATTAAAACGATCACCTGATCAGATATCGTTACTTGAAATTTATGAAGCTATTGAAGGAAAGATAATTGTAACAGATTGTCCGATGAATAATTCGAAATGTCCATTTGATAAATGCATTATGGAAAACACCATCTCCACGATGGCTACAGAATTTAAAAACTATCTCGATACTCAAAAGTTGTCGGATTGCCTTGAATAAACCTTATTAGATAATTGGTTGATAAATTGTTTTTTTTAATTGAAAGAATGTTGATTAAAGTAAAAGAAATAACTTTTCAAGAACAAGGGAGAAAGATTTGATTCGCACGTCCTTCATTACCGGTGGTAAACTTATTATTCCCAAGGCTTTTTAATAATTGTTGTTAAGTTTTTTTCTTATTTGATTTTTGATCTCAATTCATTTTTTAATCCCGAGTAGTTGGTTAGTTCCATTTTAACAGAACCGATTATCACTGCTGATTTTGCTAAAACGGGCAATTTGTTTTCGTCGTCGGTAACCCATAGTGTCATAGGATAGGGGGGGTTGCTGAACACCTCGCCGGTGGCTACCATAGGTTTGAAAGCAAGACAATTAAATATCCCAAGTTCGGTTTCAATCGTCTCTCTACCCTGAAACTGTACTGCTGAAACGTACAGAGAATCATCGAGATAAAAATTAACATAGATATAATCGCCATTTTCAGTGTATCAGCGCTTAATGTACGTGCATAATATACTGCCGAAATTATATCTTGGATGTTGGGTGATATTGTTTTAGTTTTTTTACGGCTTGTTGCTGTAACTTTTCTATGGTTAAAGGTGATATCGTCGTCTCTTACATATCCGCCTTCTTTTGTCCGGCGTATGAAGTGGTGTGATATAAGCGCCTTTTTGTCCATGTATGTTTCAAAACGATCGCGAACTTTAAAAAAACAAGTCGAAAGCACGGTTGGATTTTCCGGTACCCACGATATGAAAAACCTCCCGATTATCAAATTTGCGATTAGTTTTTTTTAACTTCAATCTGAGCTGTTCCAGCATTTAATTTGCCTGTGAGCAATGATTCGTAGTAGATCTTAAATTTTAGATGTTCACCTTCAACCCATGCATTGTTAGGTATGTTTCGATATACAGAATCTTCACAAAGTTGAGCATGAGAAAATGAAATGTTAATAAGAAGCGCCAAAAGCAACAAAAACAGTTCGGCCTCATAACTATAAGGTTATTAGGAAACATCTCTATAACCGTAGTAAATTTGGAAAATTGTTTTTTATAGTTAAGATGCTTTGGCATGGTTGAAGTAGTTTGTGTCGTAACTACAATTTTCAAACCAGACCGAAAAATAAAATTAGAAAGAGAAATATAGTTTGAAAACACTTTTAAGCCGATCAATCAATAAAAAGCGTTTTTCGGCAATACTATTGATTTTACGAGAGCAATCCCGAACTAGTGTTTATTCAAGGTAATTATTATTTATTGATTACAAGCGCTTGGTTTGAATTTAATGATCTTTATCCTACTACTACATTGATTATCCTTTGGGGGGGCACAACGATAACTTTTTTTTATCTTTTTTTTCCCTCAATCCATTTTAGAGTATGTTCCGACTCTAATATCTTTTTCTCAATTTCCGATATAGTAGCATCTGTGGGAAATATCATTTTAAAGCGTAATTTGCCATTGAACGAAACCGGATACTCAAAAGTGTTTTGTATCAGGTATTCATCTTTGTATTCAGGAAATGATGTATTTGCGCTGCTTTCATTATACCCTAACAACTGCCAAAGTTCTTCGGCAATATGTGGAGCGTATGGCGAAACGATTTTTACTAATGGTTCGAGTACTTGCCGTTTATGACATTTGAGTTCGTGTAACTCATTAACGCATATCATAAAGTTGCTGACTCCGGTATTAAACGAAAACTGCTCTATATCTTCTTTAACTTTTTAATAGTTCCATGGATAACTCTAAGTTCTTCAGATGTTGGTGGTTCATCGGTAACCCTGAAGTTATTGTGTTCATCATGAAAAAGCCTCCATAGTTTTCGAATAAACCTGAAGACACCTTCAATTCCGTTGGTATCCCATGGTTTTGACTGTTCTATTGGTCCGAGGAACATTTCGTAGAGCCGTAGGGTATCAGCTCCATATTTCTCTATCAGATCATCGGGATTTTGAACGTTATATTTTGATTTTGACATCTTTCCTACTTCCCATCCACAAATATATTTACCATCTTCGAGGATGAACTTAGCATTGGCAAGATGTGGCTGCCATTTACGAAAGGCCTCAATGTCGAGTATGTCATTATTTACCAGATTAATATCTACATGGATGGCATCAGAAAAGTGTTCCCTGCCCGGATAATTTTTTTTGATACAAAAACAGGAAAAACACCAAGAGGTTCCTTATCAACAAAGGCGCTTGTTTCTTCTCCGCGAATTGTCTTTTTAATTCTTTCGATAACTTTGTCTTTATTAAGAAAATCACTAACGGGAATTAAAAGGAGTTTAAACCCTTTCTTATTAGTATATTCTTCGTAAGGATCGGCAATCTTTTCTAAAGATTGTTGTCTTTTTACTTC
>JMBV01000480.1_pt1 | contig 12496 bp, 21 predicted proteins | sample 616531 | NCBI WGS metagenome assembly JMBV01 (sample SAMN02727904, study PRJNA239997) | anaerobic digester metagenome | biome: anaerobic digester; isolation source: mesophilic anaerobic digester inoculated with municipal waste water sludge... | place: Germany: Bielefeld University, CeBiTec ... | reverse complement strand
AATTGATCTGTCTACATGACTTTCTGCTGCAAAGTTTATTATTCCATCTATTTCATATTTTGAATATATTTCTTCTAGTAATTTTCTATCGTTTATATCGCCTTTTATGAAAACAAACCTTTTCTTTTCTTCTTGAGTTAATTTAGATAGGTTATCTAAATTACCAGCATAGGTTAATTTATCTAAGCCAATAATCTTTCTGTCTTTGTATTTTCTTAGGTAGTAATACACAAAGTTACTTCCAATAAAACCAGCTACACCTGTTACTAAGATTGTCATAAATCATACCCCCCCATTTCATTTTCCAAGATTTTTCTCATATCTAACAAGGCATAATACATATCATAACTAGGAAACCAATTCAAATATTTTTTTTGTATGAGTAATATCCATAAGATATTCATCTGTATCTTCTTTCAACTCTTTAGCAAAAACTATATTATTTATATTATCAAACACAAGATTTACAAGTTCTGCAAATGCTTTGTGTGAAATATTATTTTCCATAGCTATATTAAAAATTTTTTTCTTCTGACTGATTTAGTAGAGCCTTTTCAACGGCGCTAACTATATCTTTTACATAAACATAATGCCTTTTCCCTTTACCTTCACCATAAACTATCAAAGGTTCCTTGCTCATTGCTCTTTTGATAAACTCTGTAACCATAACCCCCTTCTTTCTCTCCTACACCTAAGACTTGTGCCAGTCTTAAAGACTTGATATCCATCCCATAATAGTGATTATAGTACAAAGCTAACTTCTCACAAAAATACTTGGATAATCCATACAAATTTAGTGTATACTCAATTTTGTCACTTGTTTTAAAAGGAATATTATTACAACGTGGATTATATATACTTATAGATGAAGCAAATACTATGTTACTAATCCCAACATTTCTACAACTCTCAAAGATATTTGAGGTTAATTCAACATTCTTGTTATATATTAAATAGTCACTTTCTTGACCTTTTAGAGGCCTAATTGCGGCAAGATGGACAACTGCTTCACAACCATGCAATGCATCCATTAATGATTCTTTGAATAGTCGCTGAGCTTGTAATTTACTTCGCTTTTTGATATACATTTACTGGCATCTCTTGTAATACCTACCAGTTCGTATTTTCCTTTTAACCCTTCTATCAAATAACTCCCAATAAACCCTGTAGCACCTGTTATAGCTATTTTCACATTACTCACTGCTTTCTATGTAATATCCAACCTTTTCAAAATATCCATTTATCTCCTTAACAACCTCATTGTTTTTGTAATACCAAAAAAACATTCTTATTATCATACTCGGAAGTATTGAAAACGCTATTAGGAGGCATACATATGAATTTCAAAACCTTTGGCTTAATTTTTCTGACTTCAAAAACATCATCAGTTATCTTCTCGCCCATCAAGTGATCAACTGTAATTTTAAGTAGGTTTACTCCCGTACTTTCATATATTAGTCTCCACATATGGCATCCATCTAGCCTTGGAGTTACCTCTATCAAATAAGGCATATCGTTGTCTATTTTTATTTGAAAATAAACAGGGCCATTTTTGATTCTCAATACATTTATGGTGTTCACAACTAATTTTTCTATTCGATCAATAACTTCTTGCTTTTTATAATATTTACTAGGCATTCTATGTTCCTTTACCAATCCTCCAGGATATTCATCAAAAACGATTCTATCTGAAACAATCTTGAACTTAACCTCTCCATCTACAACATATGCGTTAACCGAAATCTCGTCAGATGGAATATATTTCTCTACAATAACCTTCTTGCTTTGAGAGTACCTGGACGATTTCTCAAAATATTCTATTATTTCTGAAAAGTTATTAACTTTCAATACACCGCGTTGGCCTTGACTATCAACTGGTTTCATAATTGCTGGAAATATATTCCAATGCTTAAAATCTTCAAAACTTGATCCCACAACAAAAGGAATGTTCCCCTCAAAATTTTCCCCCAATGTTTCTCTCAACCTACTCTTATTATGACAGATAATAGCTGTTTCATACGAAACAAAGTTAGGTAAGTTTAACTTTTCATTGACATAGCTAATGGTTGGTAATGCTATATCAGATCCTATAGAATAAACATAATCAATATTCATTTGTTGTACGTAGTTCATAACCGATTCAACATCTTTTATATCTATCAAAACAAATTTATCTACAAACGCAAGACCTCTGCCTTCTTTTCTATTTGAACATCCGTGCACTTCTAATCCTCTACATTTACATTCAACAATGAGATCAAATTGAGCGCTTCCCACTCCTAAAACCAGTATCTTTTTTTAGTATTCATCTTACTCTCCCTTCTCACTAAAATTAAACAGATAATATATAACTATGTATCTTATCAACAATATAGTTAACTTCTTCTAATTTTAAACTATAATACATCGGTAACCTTAGTAATCTTCTACTGAGATTTTCTGTTACTGGTAAGCTGAAGTTGCCAAATTTTTCCCTTGAATATGGTGATTCATGTAGTGGTATATAATGAAACACACTGAGTATTCCATTAGCTTTTAAGTAATCCATCAAACCATTTCTTTCTTCTTCTGAATTCAGTATTATATAGAACATATGATAGTTTGTCTTAGCAAAATCGTTGATTATAGGTAGTCTCAATTTGTTTTGATCTTGTAAGTCTTTCAGACCATTATAATATGCGTTATATATTTCTTTTCGCTTATTGTTTATATTTTCCATGTTTTCAAATTGATTATACAATACAGCCGCATTTATGTCTGAAGGTAGGTAACTAGAGCCAATATCAACCCATGTATATTTGTCAACTTCACCCCTAAAAAAACTGGCTTCTATTTGTTCCTTTTTCTCTAATTATTTCTGCTCTTTTTATGTACTTCTCATCGTTAATCGATATTGCGCCACCTTCACCAGATGAGAAATTCTTTGTTTCATGAAAACTATAACAACCAAAATCTCCTATGGTACCTAAATATTTATCTTTGTACTTTGCATCTACTCCTTGAGCTGCGTCTTCAACCACTATCAAATTGTGCTTTTTCGCAATATGCATTATCGTATCCATTTCACACGCAACGCCTGCATAATGAACTGGAGAAATTGCCTTTGTTTTCTCAGTTATCAAGTCTTCTATCTTATTCTCATCAATGTTAAGATTGTCTTCCCTAATATCGCAATACACTATCTTTGCCCCCCCTCTTAATACAAAGGCGTTCGCAGTAGATACAAAGGTATATGAGGGTAAAATAACTTCGTCCCCCCCTTCTTTTATATCCGCTAAAGAGCAGCTAGTTCTAAGGCATGAGTACCTGATGTAGTTAACAATATCTTCTTTGAGTTAAATCTTTCCTCCATAAATCTAGAACACATTTTTGTGTATTTCCCATCCCCCCCTGATACCTTCCCACTATTATATGCATCTTTGATATACTCTAATTCTTTACCAAACAAATTTTGTCTGTTAAAAGGAATCATTTTTAACATCTTCCTTTACAATATTTTTTTAAGTAAGTGCCATATTCTGTTTTTCATATTCTTTTCCCGTTTTAATCAACTGATCTGTAGTAATCCATTTCTTTCTGTAAGCAATTTCTTCCAAACAAGCTATGCTTAAGCCGGTTCTTTTTTTGAATCGTTCTAACAAAGTCTGTTGCGTTGGCAAGTCCATCGTATGTTCCTGTATCTAACCAAGCAAAACCCCCCCTTCCTAATAATTGTACATACAATTTATCTTCTTTAAGGTAATCCTTTATCAAGTCGGTTATTTCCAATTCCCCCCCTCTGTCAGAAGGATTTAGCTTTTTTTGCTTTCGCTATAACTGAATTATCAAAAAGTATAAACCGGGTATCGCATAATTAGACTTAGGATTAAGAGGCTTCTCTTCAATAGATATTGCCTTAAAATCTTCATTGAATTCTATTACCCCCCCAAATTCTTGCGGATTATTCACATAATATGCAAAGATTACTGCCCCCCCATTGTTCTTTTTTTTGAAGCCTTTTCTAAGATCGGGCTAAACCCTTGTCCATAAAAGATATTATCTCCTAGGATTAAGCAAACATTATCCTTTCCAATAAACTTTTCTCCAATAACAAACGCATCAGCAATTCCTTTTGGATCTTCTTGAACCATATAACTAATTTCTATACCCCCCCACTCAGACCCATTCCCCCCCAATAGATTATTATACAACCCAACAAATTCCGGTTTTGTTATTAACAGTATCTCTCTAATATTTGACAACATTAAAACAGACAAAGGGTAGTAAATCATGGGTTTGTCGTATATTGGAATAAGATGCTTGCTTATTCCTTTTGTTATAGGATACAGCCTTGTTCCGTTTCCACCAGCTAAAACAATACCCTTCATGTCAAGTCCCCCTAAGAATTAAAAATATTTTCCCAAAGCTCTCTGCATCGTTCTTCTGAAAATTCTCTTCCTATAATCTCTCTATTTTAGCCTTTAAAGATTCTTCCATATATACAAATTCTTCAAAGCTTAATTTATCCATACCATATGTATCATACACAGTTATGCCAATTCTTTCAAAATAATCCCACGTTGTCACATCTTTTCTTATATACACCTTTTTTTCCTAAATATAACAGTGTTTTTATATTTCCTAGTGCTTGTTGCCTATTATGATTAAAACAGCAATGTCAACCGAATTTAAAATTCTAGCATATTCAGCTGGAGGTAAAAAGTCAACTAGAGGCTTAAATTTATCTCCAAACAATTTTTCACCTGTTTCAATAACTTTTTTTTAGCCCACTCTTTTTCTCCATAAGATAAAGGTGCAATGATTTCAATATCCTCATCTTTGAACTTTAATAATTTATTTAAAACCTCAATATGATTATTTGTAGGATTGGCAGAATTTCCCACTAGGATTGTTATCAAACTTTTTTTTCTTTGTAATCATCATCAAAATCTAGATCTTCATAGACTATAGGGCTGGGATAAAATGCCTTCATATGTCTTGCCTTTGTAGGATACCACTTTCTTGCTAATTCATATTCCCCTTCGTTATTTGTAATTATTACCCCATATTTTTATTATTATCCTCCTCATAAATTCACCTAAATTTGATCTAAAGCTTTTTACCCTAGTCTCATGATAATACAAATCTCCTCCCCCCCAAATAACCCAGTAACATTTTTTTAAGATGCCAAGCCTAATAAACAAAACTGGTACAATTTCTGTAAAAATACCGTGCAATATAATTTTATCAGCTATAAACAACTCTTTATGAAAGAAAAACATGTCTTTGCCCTTTTTCTTAATAAAGAAAACATTATCTTGCTTGTTAACCTTAAAACTATTACCTTCACACACTACCAAAAAAATCGTGTTCTTCCTTTGGAAAATATTTGTTCATAAAATCTATAAATCTCACTGTATAGACAGAATTAGGTAACAAATGCACTATCTTTTTCATTTTAATATTGTCTCCAATCCAACCAAAAGATTATTAAAACAACTTCGATATAACTATTATAACCTAATTCAAGCTATTTTAAAAGTCAATTCAATTTCTAAAAGTCCTTCTAAAAATATAAAAAAATAATAAGAAAAAGTGTCTGAAAAATTAAGACACCTGTCTTAAAAAAATAAGACAGAACTGTATGAAATTTTAAGACAAAACTGTCTTAAAAATAGGACATTATATAATACATAATACAAGAATACATATATTATTTTCAAAATTCTATTTTCTAATTTCATCTCATACAAAATTTATCAAAAGTTTACACAAAAGACCAAAATTTTGCGGATATTACTTATGAGAGGATACAAAATTCCTACAAAAAAACCACGAGGTGAAATTATGAATATCTTCGATCTAGTAAACAATTTCTTTGAAGAAGACAAAAAAAGTAAACTTTCTTCTTCTGCTGCAAAGTTATACTTTTTCTTAATTTATCAAGCTAATAAGCTATTTTGGGAAGGCCCACTGACATATTCAATTCGCTATCTATCAAAATCATTAAGTCTAAACAAAAACACAGTTATAAAATCATTAAAAGAATTATACGAAAGAAAACTAATAACCTACTACCCCCCCTCAGAATACTATCAAAGAGCTATTCCTACCTCTATTTGGTTTCCACAAACAACTTCAAAACCAAAAAAAACAAAAAAAAGAGGTGAAAAAAACTTGCTAAACACACAACCTCCAAAGAAAACAAATACATCGACTATTTCTAACTACGATTGTTTTTGTATTAAACCTCTAAACTGCCCAGTACAAGGCATAATGAAAGAATCATACTGTGAGAAATATGCAAATTATCTAAAGGCAATAACCTATTTCAATGATGTAGTACCAAAAATCTATTACGACGTCTCATTTAACAACTTTGCTCCACATACAGAAACACTAAAAATCGCCTTAAAAAAAGCACGTTTCTTCGTTGAAAATAAATTATGGCAAAAAGGAAACGGATTACTAATGTATGGAAGATATGGAACGGGAAAAACTAGGCTAGGATACACTATCCTAAAAGAAATAGCAATTATGGGAGGCATAATAGGAGTAATAGACGTATTACATGACTTTGAAACATTTGAGCAGGCAGACGAAGCTGTAAAAACAGCATTGAAATCAAATATAATTTTTATCGACGACCTTGGAGCAAAAGAGCACAAATGGATCGACGATAAAATTAGAATAATAATTGATGAAATAAACAGAAGCCAAAAAAAGCCTAATAATATCAACAAATCTAAATCCACAAGAATTAATAAACTCACTAGAACTAAGAACTGCGTCAAGACTAACAGAACTCATTTCAAAACAAGGAATTATCTATCTAGGAGAAGAAGATTATAGAATAAAAAAAACGAGAAGAAAAAAGAAAAAAAATATGGCAACCACTCCAAAGCTAAATTTTAACAAAGTACTGTTTTCACAACCTACACACCGCGTTTCCTGGTTTTGTTATAATCAGCGTTAATTTTAGTTGTAGAGACGTGCTATATGCGCGTCTCCAAGATTTTTTTTAGGTTTTTGACCTACATGCGCATCTCATAGTTTAATCATAACAAAACATTTTATGAATTTATCTTTTGTAGAGACGTGCTATACGCGCGTCTCCTGGTTTTAAACAAATTCCAAAAATCAATACGTTTAATAATATTTCAAACATTGATTTTACGATGTAGAGACGACCTACATGCGCGTCTCCTGGTTTTAATCGTAGTTAGATATTATTTATGATTTCTTGTAGAGACGACCTATATGGGCGTCTCCTGGTTTTAAACACATTCCAAAATCAATACGTTTAATAATCCTTCAAACATCAATTTTAAGCTGTAGAGACGTGCTACATGCGCATCTCATAGTTTAATCATAACAAAACATTTTATGAATTTATCTTTTGTAGAGACGTGCTACACGCGCGTCTCCAAGGTTTTTAAAATCAATATCCTTAAAAAAAAGACGCTCGTATAGAGCGTCTCTACAACTATCAATCAACACAGTTTATAATAAATTTACAAAATCAAAAAAATACTAAAAAAAACTAATTTTAAACATATACATAACAACAAAATGTTAAAACCTTGAATAAACATCTGTAGAGACGTGCTACACGCGCGTCTCATGGTTTTTATAGGTTTTTAACCTACACACCCATCATCACGGATTATAATTTTTACTTAAAGCTTCCCAAATTTTAGACGATAAAAAAAATAGGATAAACAACTGGTTTAAAAGAATTATTAAAAGACAAGATTAATATAAAATGTTTCAAATCTTATAACAGGTCTAGGGCGGAGCCCTCCCTCTCCCCTGGTACAACGTACCAAAAAAAGTTAAAGAAATTCAATAGGTACTTTAGAAATGATAATTTTCAGAAAATAAGCATTTGAATCTCATAACGGGTCAAGGGCGGAGCCCCCCTCTCCTTGGTACAACGTACCAAAAAAAGGTAAAAAAAATAAAATAGTACTTTAGAAATGATAATTTTTCAGTATAAAGGAGGAACCCCATGTACGACAAAATCTTCAAATTAATACAAAACGGAGAACTAAACAAAGCTCAAGAACAGTTAGAAAACACCCCAGAAAATGATCCAAAACGATACAACATTAGTGGACTAATATACTATCAGAAAAAAAGAATTCGATAAAGCTAAAGAAGAATTCGAAAAAGGACTAAAAATAAACCCAGTTGACTCTGACCTGTTATTCAATTACGGATACCTATTAAAAAAACATAAATCAAGAGAAAGAAGCATGGAGATACTTAATGAGAATCCACAACAAAGACTGGGCAACATACGACCTCTTAGGAGACATAGAATACAAAAAAAAGAAGTAAACTTGCTTCATTAAGATTCTACAAAAAAAGCTGCAGAATTACCTAATAGTCCTAATGAAATGAAAAAGAAATTCATAGACATGAGAAACATTGTAAAACAAGACACCAAAATCGCTTTTCTCTGCTTACCTGGATTAGATAACTTCCTAAAAGACATAGTAGAAACCTTCTCACTTGGATACGATGTCAAGTTAGTAGTTACAACTGATGGAAATCAAATAGCAGAATCAATCAAATGGGCAGATATAGTATGGCTTGAATGGGCAAATGAAATGACAGTATTTGCAACAAACCAAATCCCTGAAATACAAAACAAAAAAAGTTGTATGTAGGTTACACCGTTATGAAGCCTTCACTCAATTTCCAGATAAAATCAATTGGAAGAATGTGGATTTTCTTATCTTCGTAGCTGAATCAATGAAAAAAACTTTTCATGAACTTCATCCAAACATTAATCTAAATAGTTGTAAAGAAGAAATTGTATATAACGGAGTAGATTTGGATAAATTCAAATTTTTAGTGCATAAACCAGGATATAATTTATCAGTACTAGCTCATATAAATTACAGAAAAAAAATCCTGAAACATGGGTTCAAATCATAGGTAAATTAAAAGAAATAGATAACAGATACAAATTACACGTTGGCGGGGGGGATTTTCAAGATCCATTATATAAAATATATTTTGACTATATAAAAAAAAGAAATGAAATTAGAAAACAACTTTATCCTCCACGGATGGATAAATGAAGTAGATAAATTTTTAGAAGATAAAGATTATACACTCTCAACAAGTATTCATGAAAGTTTTGGTTACAACATAGCAGAAGCTATGGCAAGAGGGATAAAACCAATAATTCATAATTTTGATGGAGCAAAATCTTTGTGGCCCAGTGAACTTATATACAACACAATCGATGAAGCAGTAGAAAGATAACCGAACAAACCTATGATTCAGAAAGCTACAGAAGGTTTATAGAAGATAATTATTCTTTGGAAGAGCAGGTTTATGAAGCGGAGAAAATTGTAACACAACAAAAATCAAAAAGGAGAAATAGAAATTGATGCGCTTGATTCATTGTTTTTTTTAATTTTGGGGAAAAAAAATCGACTTAATTAAAATTGATGTCGAAGGAATGGAAATGGATGTGTTACTTGGAGCAGAAAAAAAATAATACAACATTATAAACCTTTGATTTATATTGAAGCAAAAGAAAATAAAGAATTTGATGAAATTAATTTTTATCTTCGAAATTTTAATTATAAACCAATAAAAAAAATTTAATTACACACCCACTTATTTATTTATAAATGAATAATATGTTTTTGCATATTATTTCCCATTATTCATCTGTATTCTAAATAAGTCGAATATTTTATTGATCAAAAACTATAGACCAAGTTGAATTAATATTTTACATTTTAGAAGAATTTACCTTAAAATCTTAATTAAAAAGGAGCTTGCTAAATGAATAAAATTATCAATTTGAATAATTTTGACAACAAGAAACAAAACTTTTTATTAATATTTTATGATGCAAGTCATAGATATGGCTGGTTTTATGAATTAATAGAAGAATTAGCTCAAAACTTTAACCTTCATTTATTCACAAATATTTCTTCAACTGTCTCTTATGATCAGGTAGTTTCATGTATCACCTTTGATAAAAATAATGAGCTTAATCTAAATGCTTATCCAAATGATGCTTCTTTGTCTTTTTTTTGATGATGCTATCAATGAATTAATTAAACAATTTGGCATTTTTGATTTTGTTTTAGATTCTCCATTAAGAACTATTTTTTTATACAGAATTATCTCAAATGTTAAAGGAAACAAAAAAAGTACATTATGTATTATATGAACCTAATTTTTGGATAGACTCGACTTTGTTAGGATACCTCTCATTAAGACTCTTTGAAGATAACTTCTATTTTGCTTCTAAAGGTTCTTTAAAATGGATAGAAAAAGAATTAAATATGAGCTTAGTCAAAAAAAATATTGTAGGAATTCCTGTACCACAAATTGATCTTTTTTTTGGCGAAAGGAGAAATAAAAAGCAATCATTCACAAAATGAACCGTTAAAAATAATTATTCCTTCAAGAATAGAAGTTACAAAAATGTACATTATTTCATCATTACTTGACATTTTAAAATTAATCCAAGAAGGGTTTAACATAGAAGTAACTGTAATAGGAAAAGACGGAGGCCTAAGTAGAACTATTCAAAATATAATTAATAAAAGCGAATTAAAGGCCGTTGTGACGAAAGTTTCAGAGCAAAATCCGATAGATATTGATTTCTGGAAGGAACATGATGTTGCTATAGCAATGGGTACCAGTGCCTTAATTACCGTAGCAATGGGAATTCCAACTATTTATTCCCTTCCTAATGTTCCGAAAATTAATAACAATAAAGAGATAATTTATGAATACGTTCACAATAAAGGGTTTCTAGGAATCAATTTTGACTCCATAAATGAACCTCCATCAATTAAATATGAAGATAAAAAAAACATATACTTATTATGCACTTTTGAAAAGCATTTTGACAAATGAATTAGATTTATCATTATTATCAAATCAATCTTTAGAATACATACAAAAAAAACATTGATTTGTTAAGAATTAAAACATAATACATAGAATTACAAACAATGAAAGCTATTAAGCATAGATAATTTATAGATATTCAAACAAGTTTCAATTATTATTTTAAGTTTTTAGAAGCCTAATACAAGGAGATAAAAATGAACAAAAGAATTAGTTTTAAAAAAAATAGGTAATGAACTTAGAAATTGCACTGTTTTCATGGAGTTGAAACTACTTCTCATTTAATTAATGAGAAGTTTTCTCTTTTTTTATTTAAATCTTACAGATTATCAAATTCTTTACTGCAATGATGAGCCCATTCCTCTATATCCGTCAACCAGGATAGAGTAGTTTAGCATACATAATAGCTTCTCTACAATCTATAAAATTTTCTTACGACGTTCTATTTGTTCAAGCCATGGACAACCTTCTTTACGAAATTCATAATGAAGGCTTTTCCTTCACTCTTTGTTGTTAAATTCAAGTAGTAAAGAGCTATACAATTTTCTCCTTTTAAGAGGATGTTCCTTTACAAACTTATTTCTTTTATGTTGTTATCAAAACAAGAAACACTTTTCACTTACTATAAAAGCAAAAAAAGCAATTCTTTCAAAAAAAGGTATACGTGGTTATACACTCACCAAAAACCTCATAATTATAACTAAAAAAAATAAATAAAATCCTTTGAAACAACGACTATCACTCAAACATAAACGCTTTACTTTTCTATTTTACCCTGTTTTTTTTCATCAAAATCTTCAAAAAAAATCTTATCCAAGATGACGTATGTATACCATTTTCAAAAGAATAAAACATAACAATTTGTTCAAACAACCATTTAATCGACTGTAGAGACGACCTACACGGGCGTCTCCTGGTTTTAAAATCAATATCTTTAAAAATAGACGCTCGTATAGAGCGTCTCTACAACTATAAGGATATTCTCACTGTACAAAAATTTTGAACAAAATTTTTAATATTTTTTCTTCTACGTTTTACCATTCACAGATACAATCCCTTTCTTTTAACGTACTTACTAAAATTAGAATATGTCCCTACGTCTAATCCTTCCTCTTTTAACTTCTCATATACAGCTCTTATCGTAATCCCTTCTTTTAAAAGCATTTCCTTGATTTCATAGTAATATTTATCTAATTTGCTTGGTTTGTTTCTTTTCGTTGGTCTGCCCTCATACCCTTCAAAATACTTCTTAACAGTTCTTCTATCAACTCCGTACATCCTTGATAATTCTGAATAGTTTGGTTTGATTCCTGCCTCTTTTATTATTTCTATCTGCTTAATTAAATCTTCCATTTGGTATACACCCCCCCATCTTTCAGAGTCTTATCAAAAGAATAATACCTTATTATGTACAATTTATTTAATTATTATTTGCAACTTTTCCTACATTTTTTATTTTACCATTTACATAAAAAAACTAGACTTCTTTTTTTAAATCCTTTAAAACATTGAATTACCATATAAAATATAAATTCTTTCAAAAAGGTATACGTAGTTATATACTCACCAAAAACCTCATAATTATAACCAAAAAAATAAATAAATATCCTTTAAAACAACGACT
>JMBV01000479.1_pt1 | contig 12497 bp, 29 predicted proteins | sample 616531 | NCBI WGS metagenome assembly JMBV01 (sample SAMN02727904, study PRJNA239997) | anaerobic digester metagenome | biome: anaerobic digester; isolation source: mesophilic anaerobic digester inoculated with municipal waste water sludge... | place: Germany: Bielefeld University, CeBiTec ... | reverse complement strand
TTCGCCTATGGCGAAAATTGTGAATTATGAATTGCAAATTTTAAATTAAAACCCAATTCAAAATTCACAATTTAAAGTTTAAAATTTTGCGAAGCAATCAAGGGCCTTTAGCTCAGTCGGTTAGAGCGCCCGGCTCATAACCGGTAGGTCCGGGGGTTCGAGTCCCTGAAGGCCCACCATCCCTAAAATAAAAACAGTAGACTTTAATGCTAAGGTCTACTGTTTTTATTTCTACAAAACATAAGGAATTAAATTTTCTATAATATTTTTAATATTTTTCACAATAAAATGCTTTTCAACTTTCAAAAGAAGCAAATTATCTGGAACCATATATTGAGACAGGTCATTGAGGCCATTGTCTATGGGCATATCTTCTTTATTAATAAATAAACACTTCTTAGTAGGAGTAATTAAGCCTTCTGTAATGTTTAGATCTATAATTAAGGGGCCCTCCCTTTGCCAGTTTAAAGTAAAATTTTCATCATAATGAATTATATCCATTTCTTTTTCTGTTTTAGTATCACAATATATTTTAAAAATATTTTCATCTATAATTATGTCTATGATTTCTATGTGAAGTATCTCTCCATTTACATTCATATTTAGACTTTTAATCTCCTTTAGAATATCAAAGATTTTTAGAATATCTAATAAATAATACAAATCCTCATAATTATGTCTAAGTATATTCTCTTTTAAAATCTCATCCCCTGTTCTAGTATATTGAAAATAAAAATTAATACAGTCTTTTCCAGAATATTCATCTATTCTATATATGCCTAGGCTTTCCTCCACAGTTTTTAGTTTTAAATTATCTAATTCTAAATATCCTTGATTTTTTTCTAATTTCCCGATATATATCAAAACTATTAATTTCTTTTATATTGCTTTCCATATTAAAATATTTCATTCTGCTTTCAATAAATGGTAAATCAAAAGAGCTCCCATTATAATGAATGATTAAATCAAAATCTAAAATCATTTCATTAAATTCCATTAATATTTCCTTTTCTTCTTCCAAATTATTTGCAAAAAAAACTGTTTTAATGCCCAATAATCACTTTTACTATTATAATAAACTATTCCAATTAAATATATTTCATTATATTTTCGGCTAAGACCAGTGGTTTCTATATCTAAAAAGCAAATATTTCTTTCTGAAAAATATTTAGACATATCTAAATTTTTATGAATATTATAATTTAAAATTTCCATAAATCTATCTTTCCCTTCTTGTGGTATAATGTATATGTATTTTAAATTATATAAACTTTTATAGAATTTATCAATGGAAGGGGATGAAAATGAAAATAAATTTAAACAAATCTAGATACCCATCTTCAAGAAATTTAGTATTCGGTCATAAGGGAATGGTAGCTACAACAGTACCACAAGCCGCAGAAGCAGGATTAGAAATACTTAAAAAAAAGGTGGCAATGCAATAGATGCAGCCATTGCTACAGCGGCTACCTTGACAGTTGTAGAGCCTACTTCTAATGGTTTAGGTGGGGATGGCTTTGCAATTATTTGGTATAAAGGAGAGCTTTATGGTTTAAATGCCAGTGGCCCTTCTCCATCCAGTATAAGTATAGAGAAGGTAAAGAATTTAGGATTTGATGCCATGCCCAAATATGGATTTCTGCCTGTAAATGTACCAGGTCAGATATATGGATGGAGGGAAATGTCCAATAGATTTGGAAATCTGCAGTTTAGACAGATTTTAGAACCTGCAATTAATTATGCAGAGGAGGGCTATCCCGTATCTGCTACAGTATCAAGAAATTGGAAATTGGCTTTTGAAAATTATAAAAAAAGAACTAAAAGGATCTGAATTTGAAGAATGGTTTAAAATTTTTACAGTGGATAATAGGCCTCCAGAACCAGGAGATATATGGAAGTCTAGGGAAATGGCAGATAGTTTAAAAGAAATCGCAGCATCAAAAGGACTTTCCTTTTATGAGGGAGATATTGCAGACAAAATTTATAAATTTTCTAAAGAATATGGGGGGGGATTTATTTCCAAAGAAGATTTAAGAAATTATAAACCAGAATGGGTGGAGCCAATAAAGGCTAATTATAGAGGATATGATATATGGGAATTACCACCTAATAATCATGGTTTAGTAGTCCTTTTAGCTTTAAAAATTCTAGAAAACTTCCCTATGGAGAATAATTTAGATTCCTACCATCATATGATTGAGGCAATGAAATTAGCCTATGTAGATGGATTAGAATATATTACAGATTTTAGAAAAATGGGTATTAGTATAGAAGAAATTTTATCCCAAGAATATACTTTTAATAGAAGTAAATTAATAGAAAACACTGCTATAATACCAAAGCATGGCGCACTTAATACTGGCGGCACAGTATATTTAGCTACTGCTGATAAATATGGTAATATGGTTAGTTATATACAAAGTAATTTTATGGGCTTTGGTTCAGGTTTAGTAGTTCCGGGTACTGGTATAGCTCTTCACAATAGAGGATATACATTCTCTCTTGATGAAAATAAATATAATAGACTAGAACCAAATAAAAAGACCTACCATACAATTATCCCTGGCTTTATAACTAAAGACAAGGAAGCCATAGGACCCTTTGGTGTTATGGGAGCCTATATGCAACCTCAGGGACATTTGCAAACCATTATAAATATATTAGATTTTAATTTAAGCCCTCAAGAAGCATTAGATAAATATAGATGGCAGTGGATTAAAGATAAAAAAAATATTAGTAGAAGAAGATTTTCCTAGAGAAATAGCTGACTTTTTGATGAATAAGGGTCACGAAATAAAGTATTCTAAGGATATATCTAGTTTTGGTAGAGGACAAATTATATTAAAACACAATAATACTTATATAGGAGGAACAGAAAAAAAGGGCAGATGGGCATATAGCCATATGGTAAAAGAAAGGAGGAATAGGATGCAAAAAGAGTTTAAAGATTTAAATGATGAAGAATTTAAAAAAATTAATTCTAGGATCTCATAATAGACAATTAGAACTATTTTGTAGGATGTCCCAGGCTGAAATTATAATGCTGCATCAAGAAATAGAAAATATGATTGGTGAAGATAAAATTTATAGTTTTATGAAAACACCTAAAGAAAGAGATATTATATTAAATGCCTATAATAATTTAATAAAATCTTTCAATAAAGTAAATCAAGATATGGACAATGAAGAAATAGAAGAGGAAATAAAAAAAATTTATTAAATATTAGAAAGGGCTTAGAAAATCTATTTGCTGCAATAAATGCCTATGACATTGAAATGGCCTATGTTTCTGAATTGACCAATTATCATATGATGAAGATTATGGCTGAGGAAAATTATAAAGAACAAAAAAATAGATGGTAATGAAATAAACGATATAGTAGAAATTATAAGTTCCGAATTAAGTGAATATACTTCAAAGTACAAAGAATTTTCAGGATTAATATCTCAGGTACTGGCCATATTACCTTTTAGAATGACCAAGTCTAAATTCTACAATATATTAGAAGAAAATCTTAGAAGGAATTTTAAAAGTTACAGTATTAGTCATGTAGAGGAGGCTATACAAAGATACAAATTAACTTTTGATAGTTCTTATATGGGAGACTATGGTGTATTGTTTGCTCATTATTTTACAGAAATACAATATTATAAAAATATGGATTTAAAAAAATAAGGATTACAAAGAATTAGAAGAGCTAGATTTCAAAATGGAAGATTTAAGAGATAATATAATTGATACAAATGATCTTATTCAATTCTTAGGTTTAATGACAAATAAATTAATTGGTATATATTTAATTAAGGACAGATTAGAATTAGACATAGCTGATAATATTATTTCAAACTATTGGCTAACATATATAGAGAATCCTACAAGGGAGTCTCTAGAAGAATTAGTATACAAAGCCCATTTAGAATTGGAAGATGTCGAAATCAAATTCCATGAAGAAGAAAATTTTATTGCAGAAATAGATGAGGAAATCAAACAATTAAGCGAAGAGGCAGATAAAGAGATCTATGATAGCTTAATGGAAAATATAGATATAATTAAATGGGTTGGAGATAATAATTTTAATAAATATGAAATGCTATTTCCCACAAATGAAGAAATTATAACAGGGGATTATTTAAATCAATTAATAGATAGTTTAATTGGCTATATAAATAGGAGTATATCCAATATGGGAAATATAGAAAGAAAAATTAGAATGAGAAGACTTTTGGCTTATATGGACCTTCCCTTTGAAGACTTCGAAGATTTTATAGAATATATATATTATGCCTTAGACGAAAGAGTTGTAAATAAAGGGGAGATTTTATTTACACTTGATTCACTTTATTTTATACTAGATGATGAATTACAAGAGGAAATTATGGAAGATATGATGGAAGAAACCTTAGAGGAACAATAGAAGGCCATGGAAACACCATGGTCTTTTTTTTGTTATATTTTATATCTCTTTTGGTCATAATAAATTAATGTGAGACAGGAGGGATATAATGAAAAAAAATCATAGGCATTCCTAAAGGGATGTTTTATTTTGAGTATAATATATTATGGGAAGAATTTTTTTAAAAGTTTAAATGGAGAAATCCTTATTTCTCCAAATACCAATAAGGAGATTTTGGATAGAGGTATATCCACTTGTGTAGATGAGGCTTGTTTGCCAGTGAAGGTATTTCATGGTCATGTAGATTATTTAAAAGACAAAGTAGATTATCTTTTTATACCTAAATTTATTAGCATATATAAAATGGAATATTGCTGTCCTAAGCATTTAGGACTGACAGATATGGTAAGACATAGTATAGAGAATTTGCCAGAGATAATTGAGCCAATAATAAATTTAAGAAAAAAATAATAAAGATTTAAAAAAATGCTGTACTAGAGACAGGAAGATATTTGACTAAAAACAAAAAGGATATATTGAAAGCCTATGATTTGGCTTATGAAAAATGGATTAAGTTCAACAAATTATTAACTTTGGATTTAATAGATATTAGGGAAATAGGATTAAATTCAAATTGTAAACGTGGAGCAAAAGATTTACAGAGGATTATAATAAACCATACTCTTACTAGGGCATCCCTATAATATTTATGACAATTACATTAATATGAATATAATTAAAAATTAATGGATAGAAAAATAAAATTAATTACTGCAGAAATGGTGGAAGAAATCATATCTAGGTATTATGCCAGTATACTACCAAAGCGAATGTTTTGGTCCCAGGGACAAAAAGTAGTAGGTTCTACATTTTCTTTAATAGATAGAAATGCCATTAATGGTATTATATATATTTCAGCCTTTGGTTGTGGCATCGACTCTGTATTAATTGAACTAGTAGAAAATAGAGCTAGGAAAAAAAACATTCCTTTTACTTTAATAACCATTGATGAATTAACAGGCGAGGCAGGAGTAAACACTAGAATAGAAGCATTTTTAGATATGTTAGATTGGAGGGAAAAGAATGAAGATAACATTTCCACATATGGGTAATATATATATTGCTGGTAAGGCTTTTTTTTGAAGAATTAGGTCAGGAAGTAATACCTCCTCCTATATGTAATCGAAATACATTAGAAACTGGAACTAAATATTCTTCTGAAACCATATGTTTACCTTTAAAAATTATGATAGGAAATTTTATAGAAAGTATAGAGAAGGGGGGGCAGATACTATATTATTGACAGGTAGTTGTGGTCCCTGTCGCTTTGGGTATTATTCGGTTTTAGAGGACAATATACTTAAAAATCTGGGATATGATGTAGAATTTATTGTATTTGATCCAATTGGGGGGGAGGGCTGGAAACCATTGCGAGATAATTTACTTAGAACATTTAAAGTATCTAAAACAAAAGATTTAATATTAGCTGGGAAATTAGGCTGGGAATTAATTAAAAAAAAGCGGATTATATAATCGAATTATCTAATGAAAGAAGGGCTTATGCCATCAATAGCAAGGAAGTAGATTTTATAATAGACGACTACTTTAGTTCCATATACAATACTTTTGGGGAAAAAGAAATGGTGGATTTAATGAATAATACTATTGAAAAATTAAAACAAATAAAACTAAAAGAAAATTTTTCTCCAATTAGAATTGGCCTAATAGGAGAAATTTACACTATAATAGAGCCCTTTGTAAATTTGGAAATAGAAAGGAAGCTGGGTCATATGGGAGTATTAGTTGAAAAATCCTTAAGCCCAACTAAATGGATAGATCATCATGTAAAAAAAATTTCCCCTTTGGTTCTAAAGAAGAAAATGAAAAATACAAATTGGCAAAACCTTATTTAAAAACTTTGGTGGGAGGCCATGGAAGGGAAACAGTTGGTTCTGCAATATATTATGCAAACAAAGGCTTTGATGGAGTTATTCAATTATTGCCTTTAAACTGTATGCCAGAAATAGTGGCAAAAAGTATAATTAATCAAGTATCTAAGGATTTAAATTTTCCAATTATGACTCTGGTATTGGATGAAATGACTGGGGGGGAGGCTGGTTTTATTACTAGATTAGAGGCATTTGTAGATTTGTTGGAGAGAAGAAGGGAGGAACTATTAATTGGATAAATACTATATGGGAATAGATTTAGGTTCAGTAAGTACAAATATTGTTTTAATTGATGAAGATCATAAACTTCACTATAAAAACTATTTGAGAACTCAGGGAAAGCCTATTGAAATATTAAAAAAAGGCCATGGAAGATATGGAAAAATCCATGGGTGAAATAGAAATAATAGGAGTAGGTACTACAGGTAGTGGGAGATACTTAGCTAATACTATAATTGGGGGGGCAGATATAGTAAAAAAAACGAAATCACTTCCCACGGCATTGCTGCATTAGACTATATTCCAGAAGTGAAAACCATAATAGAAATTGGAGGACAGGATTCTAAGATAATTATACTAAGGGATAAAATCATAGTGGATTTTGCTATGAATACTGTATGTGCAGCAGGAACGGGGGGGTCTTTTTTTAGATAGGCAGGCAGAAAGACTGGGAATAGAAATTTCAGAGTTTGGAAATCTTGCTTTAAAATCTGAAAACCCCGTAAGAATTGCGGGAAGATGTGCAGTTTTTGCAGAAACTGATATGATACATAAACAGCAATTAGGCCATAAGCAATCAGATATAGCTAAGGGGGGGCTTTGTGAAGCCTTAGTAAGGAATTATTTAAATAATGTGGGCAAGGGAAAGGATATACAATCTCCTATAGTTTTTCAGGGAGGAGTGGCCGCTAATATGGGTATAAAACAAGCCTTTGAAGAATTCCTAGGAAAAGAAGTATATATACCAGAATATTATGATGTAATGGGTGCTATTGGAGTGGCTATACTTGCCAAGGAAGAGGTAAAGAAAAAAAAGGAAGTACCAATTTTAGAGGGGGGGCCTCTATTTATAAAATAGACTATAATATTCGAGGTTTTGAATGTAATGGATGTTCAAATTTATGTGAGATAATAGAAATTAAAGAAAATGACAAGATTCTTGCTAGATATGGTGATAAATGCGGGAAATGGGGGGGTATAGTAAATAGGGATACATCAAAATTAGCATAATCACTTTAGGGAGTGCAAGCTAAAGTTTTAGTTTCATTTTCCGATATATATGGTAGGTGAGTATTTATTGGGAATAATTTTTAAGATAAACTATGGGGGGGGACAAATCTATGATAAAAAAAGAGTGCTTATGATTTAAGACCAGGAATGGTATTAGCTGAGGATGTAGGCAGCTTAATTTCAGGGGGGGCTATATTGATATCAAAAATACAGTATTAAATAAAAAAAAGTATTGAAAGAATATACGAACATAAAATTAGACATGTTTTTATCTATAGTGAAGAAGATACTATGAATGAAGTAGATAATAAAATGGAGATTAAATACGAAATATTGGCTGATAAAATGGAGGATGTGTTTTCCGATATAAAAATTGGGAAAAAAAATAATATTAACAGAGATAAACGAGGAATTAGACGAATTAGTGAATGAAATTTTAGTAAATGACAATATATTAGGTAGAATGCGCCAATTAGAAGAAAAAGACGATTATACATTTAATCATAGCTTAAATGTATCTATGCTAGCCACTATGCTAGGTAAATGGATAGGCTATTCACAAAAACAAATTAAACAATTGGCTCTAACAGGTCTATTTCATGATATTGGAAAATTAAAAATTTCTGATAATATAATAAATAAACCTGGCAAATTAACAGATACGGAATTTAATAAAATGAAACAGCATCCTATATATAGTTATAATATATTAAAGGAAACTGTAGGCATAAGTAGTAATGTTGCCATGGGTGCCTTACAACATCATGAGAGGGAAGATGGTTCTGGCTACCCCCCCCTAGGTCTTAAAAGTAAGGAAATCCATGAATATGCAAAAATTATTGCAGTTTGTGATACATATGATGCTATTACTTCTAATAGGGTCTATAAGCCTAAAGTATCACCTTTTTTTTGCAGCAGAAGTATTAAGGGAGGAAAGCTTTACAGTTTTAGATCCAAGATTTACAAAGATTTTTTTAGATAAAATTGCTGGATTCTATGTAGGCTGTACTGTACTTTTAAGTAATGGGGGAAAAGGGTGAAATTATCTACATACATCCCCAGGTTCCTACAAAATCAGTAGTTAATGTAGGGGGGGATGGGTTTATTGATTTTTTTAAAACCACAAGAAATAGAAATAATAGATATAATAAAATAGGTGCCTAGGCACCTATTTTATTCTTCATATTCACGATAGAGTTTTCTTCGTGGTTCTTCTTCGACGAATTCTTCTGATTCTAGAGAAAATCTTGGTTTAGGACAAGGATTTGGATCTATACTTTCCTCATCTATTTGTTTAGGAAATAGACTTGGGAAGGTGGTACAAATTGGGGGATACTTCTGGTGATAATTGTGGGAATCCAGTAGATAATACACAAAGCTGAACTGGTACTATTATTTTTTTTCTCACAGGATATGCAAATAGCTATAATAAGGTCTACTCTTACTTCTCCTGTTTCAGGATTTATCCTTATATCCCTCATAATATTATTAGTAGCTAGTCTTGTTTCGCAAAGTACATTACAAAATTCTGCAAATCTTGGGAAGAATGCTGAATTAAATACAGATGGTATACATAATTCAAAGAAATTAGTTAATTCCGTAGGTGTAATAGGTATATTAGCTGTTAAGGTTACAGTTCTTCTTCTCGTATTGGAAGTTTGAACCACTACATCTATCTCTACTACTACATTTCCTCTAATCCTCACCTTCTGCGTTCCAAAGACAGGAGTGCCTCTACCTTCTTCATCACATTCTGTAGTATCAGCAAATATTATTTTTTTCAGACCTAACTCCATCTGGACCTATTACTTCTATAATATTACCTCTTTCATCCTTAACAAATTGGCCACCAGATAAAGTGGTTTCTGGTTCTACTACTAAATTTCGTGGGTCATTTATATTATTTGGATTAAAAAAATCTTCTACAACGTATTTCTAAAACTCTGACTATTCTGGCGTTGGCTCCTAAATTAGGAGTAAATCTTATATTGTTTACAGTGCTTAAGGCTTGTAAATTAACTAAAGTGGCGTCGAATACTTTTTGGACAAATATAGGTTCTGATTTAACTCCCCCCCTTAAAGTACCATCAAATTCACAACCAGTATTTCCTATACAACATCTATCAGTAATACCTAAACCAATGGTTTCAGGCTTGAATTTTGAGCAATCCATTGCTTTCCCTCCTTTAGAGATTGAGATATTTTTTTCTATCTCAATCTCAATATATTCAAAAACCTTGATACTGGTTACATTTAATTAGTAATATTTTAAAACTATATCTAATAAAATTTAAATAATACTAAGGGTGGTGAAAATATGATTTATACTGATAATAATATAATATTAGTAGAAGATTCTAAGGATAGTCTTTATTTATATGAATTAAGGGAGGGGGGGAGGATAACTTTCCATGATTTTCAGAATGAAGATGGGAAAGTTAGACAGAAAGAAATAAGCGATAAAGCATTATTAGAATTGGATATTTCAATAGATGAGAATGTATATATAGTTTATCAAGATAAAAGCTTTCATTTAGTATTATTAATAAAATCAGAAGAAAATATAAAGGAAATAATACTTACAGAAGAGGCAATGCCAGAGATTTTAAATTTAAATTTAAAAAATAATAGACGGTTTGCCCCATATATTTTACAATGTATTATTAGGAGGAAAGGACTATAGAATAGTTCATCATTATTATAATGGAAGTATTTGGAATACCAATTTAGTAGAGGATATTAGAATAAATCAAGTGCTAAATCCAATGCAGATTCTAAATAATGGAGAAGAATTATTTTTAATCTACTATAATATGAAAAACACAGAAGAGATTTATTGTAAGAGCTTTAATCTAAATGAGGCACAATGGAAAAAAAAGAAATTAGGCTTACGGAAAATTTAAAGAGCAAACTCTATTTAGATTCCTTAATAATAGATGGTAAATTACATTTAAGCTATTGTGAATATGATGAGAATTTACTGGTGAAATATGAGAGATATGATTTAGATAATTTTCAAAGGGAAATAGAACAGGAAATTTCCAATAAAGAAAATATTAGTTGGCCTACACTAATCTATTATGAGGCTAGCTTATGGATTGTATGGATTGAATATGAAAATATAATCAGTAGATTTAGTTTAGATCAGGGGGCATAATTGGGGGGGACCTATTTATCTATGGAAAGATATTAAAGATAAAAATATAGTTAGATATAGATATATAAATAAAAAAAAGTAAAAATAAATTAAATTATTCCTTTGGAATATATGGGGGAAGATATAAAATTTATAGGCTTTGGCCCTTTAGACAATGCTAAGGAAATTCCCATAAAAAAAACCATCAGAATCTGAAATTCTAAATAAAGAAATTTTAGAAGATATTAAAAGGTTATATGAAATATCTAAGAACCTAGAAAGAAAAATAAATATAATGGCGGAGGAAAACCCAATATATAATATAAAATTATTAGAAGAAAGAATTGAGAAAATAGAAGATTATTTAATTCGAAAGACTAGAGGGTTAAGATAAGATAAAAGGAGTTATTACACTAAAGCTATTATCTTATCTTAGACTATTTACTACCTTATCTTAGACTATTTTACCTTACCCTCCACCTATTACCTTATTTTAAAACTATACTGTCATTCTGAGACTATTATTGTCATTCTGAGTGCAGCGAAGGATCTCCAAATAAAATAAAATTGAGATCCTTCACTGTAACTTGTTATTCTTCAAAAAGTTTCTTAATAATTTCCATATCATTTGTAATACTTAAGATTAGCATTAATTTAATTCGGGCCTTTTGTCCTGGTAAATTTTTGCCAAATATTACCCCCCCTAAATCTCTTAAATGTTTTCCCCCCCCACCTTCATAGCCATAGGTATCTAAGACTCTTCCTGTAGGACATCTAGAAACTAGAACTATGGGAAGGTTTTTTTCTAGGGCATTTTTAACTCCATCTATCATTTTGGAGGTATATTTCCTCTACCTAAGGCTTCAATTACTATCCCCCCCTTGTATCCATTATCTATGTAAAAATCAATTATATCCGATTCCATACCAGGTCCAGTTTTTAATAAACCAACTTTTTCTTCAATTTCTTCAGTATTAATAAATTGTCTATTGACAATATCCCTATAAAAGATTACCTCATCATTATCTACAATTCCTAAGGGACCAAATTCTGGAGATTTAAATGTATCTAAAGACAATGTATTAGTTTTAGTTACCTCACTAGCAGCATTTACTTCATTATTCATTACCACCAATACACCTTTATTTCTGGAATTTTTAGAAATCCCCCCCGTACAAATAGCTGCAGATAAATTGCTAGAACCATCATATCCCAGCTCAGAACTATTTCTCATGGCACCTACTACAATTACAGGCTTTTCAGTATTAATAGTCAAATCTAATAAATAAGCAGTTTCCTCTAAAGTATCTGTCCCGTGAGTTACAACTACTGCTGTAATATCCTCTCTATTAACAGTCTCATTAACTAGCATAGATAATTCCATCATCATTTAGGATCAATATGTGGACTAGGAACATTGGCAAAATTAATTACCTCAATTTCAGAAAATTTTTCAATATTAGTAACCATAGCCATAATTTCTTCACTAGATAGTGCAGGTATGGCTGCATGAATTCTTGGATCTATTTTCATGGAAATAGTGCCTCCAGTGAAAATAATAGCAATTTTATTGGACATAAAAACCCTCCTCAATATATATTGATTATATTTTATCACAAATAAAGAAAAAAAATAATGTATAAAAAGAAAAAAAAGCCCCCCTTAAAGGGGCTTCCATCCATATGGATGGAAATAAACCGTTCAAAAGGGGTATTGGGAATAGAGATCTTATTTGAGGTTACCAGGGGGGGGATAACCACGTACAAAGTATAACAAATTCCGACACGC
>JMBV01000478.1_pt1 | contig 12506 bp, 14 predicted proteins | sample 616531 | NCBI WGS metagenome assembly JMBV01 (sample SAMN02727904, study PRJNA239997) | anaerobic digester metagenome | biome: anaerobic digester; isolation source: mesophilic anaerobic digester inoculated with municipal waste water sludge... | place: Germany: Bielefeld University, CeBiTec ... | reverse complement strand
CAATACGTCACTCCTTATTATTTTTAATTTTTATCTATTCCCAATTTTTTTATCTTAATTCTTGCCTCCTTTCATAATTTATGTAGCTATTTTTTTATAATTTTACAAATAATGCGACAAATTGGTTCTATATAATATTATAGCACCATTAAGTCGCTTGTCAATAGATAATTTAATTTTTCGTCTTTTTGGTACATAAGATTAAGAAATATACCAAAACATGGTATGTTTATTTATACATACTTTTATTAATAATAATCTAACAACTCAGTAAACTAATAGACACAAAAGGGTGATTAAAATGTCATTTGGAAGTAGATTAAGGCAACTTCGATTAGAGAATAATATGACTCAAGAAGATTTATCTAAAAAGTTAAATGTTTCTAGAGCAACTGTCGGAAGATATGAGACAGATGAAAGATTTCCAGATAAAGATATATTAAAAAAATATAGCTGATATCTTTAATGTTTCCATTGATTATCTTTTAGAAAGAACTAATTTAAGAAACCATGATTTTATTTCTAAAGAATCTTTTTATGAATTATATGATGATATAAACGATTATAGAGTTATCGAAGACGAGATAAAAAAATAAACTTGTTTTAGAAAATATAATAAGTGAAGAAGATTTAATTCCTAAAGAAATGGTAAAAAAATATTATCCTTTATGGTATTGAAGCTGCTATTAAAATACATCTATTAGAAAACAAATTAAAAGATAATGAGGAGTCATAGTGACTCCCTCATTATCTCTAAAGCTCTTGTCTTTGTATTGACTACAGTTCTATAGGTAATACCTAATCTTTTAGCTATATCGTTTATAGATAAACCTTCTATATAATAGGCTATGATTACTTCCCTTTGTCTATCTGTTAATTTTGACAAAGCCTTTTTTTTATTTCTGATTTGTCTTCTAATCTTAATATGTTTTCCATCGGACCTTCTTCTTCTGATTCAAGGATATTCATTAATTCATCTTCACCATCTTCACCTACTGGAATATTTAAAGATAGATGTTCTCTTTTTTTTATGTCTATTTAAATATGCATATTTAAGCATGGTCTTTACATATCCTAAAAAAATATACTCCTCTTTTTCATCATAGTTTTCTATACACTCTAAGATTACTAGATTTCCGTTTTGAATTAAGTCATCATATTCTTCTCGTTTATTATAATATCTTTGAATTTTTTTTGATAATTAATCCTTGTAATCTATTTAGGATTTCTTCTTTACTATTTGCATCTCCTTGTTTTGCCTTTACTAATAATTCATCTAACTCCCTATACATTATTCTTCCTCCAAGGGAAGGCTGCCTTCCAAATTTCCTAGGTAAGTATAATATATAGGAGATTATTAAAAAAAAAAAAAAAAAGTGGAATAAGCCTTATTCCATATTGGAATTAATCTTATTCCACTTAATTTATGCCGATTTAATTTTATTCCATCTCAAATTCTAATTATTTTGCTTGAAATAATGTACCTTTCCCTTTTCCTTCACTTAATTTTAATATTATATCTTCTTCTTTTCCCTTGGCTACTATTAGAGATGTACCGTATTTATTTACTATTTTCGCTGCTTTAATCTTTGTAGCTATGCCTCCAGTACCAAAGGAGCTTTTTTTCTCCAATGGAAATATTCTTTTCTAACTCCTCTGGATCTGCAACTACTTCTATTAATCTTGCATCACTATTACACACTGGATTTTTATCGTATATACCTTCTATATCACTTAACAGTATAAGTAAATGTCCACCCCCCCAAAGGCTGTAGTCTTGGCTGCCAACACATCATTATCACCTATTTTAATTTCTTCTACACATACTGTGTCATTTTCATTGATAATTGGCAATACTCCTTCATCTAATAGGGTAAATAATGTATTTCTTATATTTAATGTTCTAGCTTCTGATTCAAAATCTTCCCTTGTTAAAAGGATTTGAGCTATGTGTATATCATATTCATTAAATATTTTCTATAGGAATCCATTAACTCTACTTGACCTATGGCACATAGAGCCTGCTTGTAGTTTATATCTTCTTTTCTAGACCATTTGCCTATAGTGCTTACTCCTGCTATTCTTGCACCTGAAGATACAAGTACTACCCTTTTCCCTTGATCCATTAAGGTTTTTACTTGCTTTGCTAAATTTTCTATAAAGCCTTTATCTATGGTTCCATCACTACTTGTTATGGTGCTACTTCCTATTTTTATAACTATTTTATTACTTTTTTCAAATATATTTTCCATCATATTATCCACCTATCTTCTTATTTGTCCTTCACCCATTACTAGATATTTATATGTGACTAATTGTTCTAATCCTACTGGTCCCCCCCTTGCATGGGTTTTTTTGGGTACTAATTCCCATTTCTGCTCCAAATCCAAATTCTCCACCATCAGTAAACCTTGTAGAAGCATTTACATATACTGTAGAAGCATCTACTCTTCTTTGAAATTTGTTTGCATTTGTAAGATTTTCTGTAATTATTGCTTCTGAATGTTTAGTTCCATATTCATTTATATGGTCTATGGCTTCATCTACATCCTTTACTACCCTTATAGCTAATATAGCATCTAAGAATTCTTCCTTATAGTCTTCTTCTGTTGCTTTATTTACTTCTACTATTTTATTTGTTTCACTACAACCTCTCATCTCTATTTTGCCCTTCAAACTTTCATATACCATTGGTAAAATATAGCTGCTATGTTTTTATGGACTAATAATGTTTCACAGGCATTACAGACTCCTAATCTTTGGGTTTTTGCATTGATTACAATATTTAAAGCATCACTTAAATTTGCAGTTTCATCTACAAAAATATGACAGTTGCCTTCTCCAGTTTGTAGTGTAGGTACTGTTGAATTTTTAATTACAAATTGGATTAGACCTTTTCCGCCCCCTTGGAATGATTAAATCAATATATTTGTTGGCTTTTAACATATCTAATACTAGATCCCTATCAGTATCCTCTACAAATCCTACTACATCTTCTGGAATTGAAGAATTTCTCAAGCCTTCTTTTATGGCTTTTACTAAGGCTAAGTTGGAGTTAATAGCTGATGAACTTCCCCCTTAGGATTATACAGTTACCAGATTTTAATGCCAAGCTAAAGGCATCTACTGTAACATTTGGTCTTGATTCATATACTATACCTATTACTCCTAGGGGGAGTTGTCATTTGAGATATAGTAAGGCCATTTTCTATGGTCCATACTTTTTTTAGATCGCCATATTGGATCTGGTAATTGGATTACAGTGTTTACACCTTCTATTATTCCATCTAAACGTTGATCATCTAACATTAATCTATCTATTAGTGCTGCTGGCATATTGTTTTCTTTGCCTACTTTTATGTCTATTTGGTTTGCTTTTAATATTTCTTCTCTATTATTTTCTATTGCCTCTGCTACTTTTTTTTCAAAGCCCAATTTTTATCTTTAGTAGAGGCTATGGATAATTGATTTTCTGCTTTTCTTAGGGATATCCCTAGATTTTTTTATATAAGTCATTCTGTACCCCCTCCAATTATTATTTTAATATATAAATTATATCATATATTTAACTATTGTTTAAGATTTTCATACTTTAATTAGAGAAAGACCCTCTATTTTGTATAGAATACAAAATTCAAGGGTCTTTGTCAATATATTTATATGTTTATATGTTTATTTATATCTTATTTTACCATTCACCTTTAAAACTATCTACATTGTCTTTATTTACTTCAACTTGTTTTATTTCTGTTACAGCTTCAACTGTTTCTTCATTTAAATATTTAACGGCAGTTTCTATAGCCAAAGCTCCTTCTTCTACTGCTGACATATAGGTTGTTCCATCTATTACTCCATCTTTTAATGCTTGTAGACCATCTTTACTTCCACCTAGTCCTATTACATATACTTTGTCTTTTATTCCTGCTTCTGTTAATGCTTGTCCAGCTCCTATAGCTGAGTTGTCATCTTGACATATGATTATGTCAAACTCCATATTCTTTTGAATTAAATCTTCTGTAATCTTTAGGGCTTGTTCTTTTTCCCAATTAGAAGTTTGATTATATATAATCTCAATATTTGAACCTTCTAGGGCTTCATTTAAACCTTGCCTTCTATTAATTTGAGGTGATGTCCCTGGTACTCCTTCTATTAATATTGCCTTTCCACCTTTTTCCCCCCCAAGAAGTTGTTTTGCAATTTCTCCTGTTACTTTACCAGTGTTGATTTCATTTTGACCTACATATGATATCAATCCTGGATGTTCACCTGTTGGATTGTCACCTATGGAGTTAACAAAAGCTAATATTGGGATATCTGCTTCATTAGCTGATTTTACTATCCCTTCTGCACTTGCTGCATCAGCTGCACATAGGGCAATTAAATCTACGCCCTTTGCTATAAAATCTTCTGCTTGAGATAATTGTTTACTAGAATCCCATTGAGCATCTGCATATTCAATATTTACTCCTAATTCTTTAGCTGCATTATCTATACCTTCCCTTGTCGCTACAAAATATCCTGTTGGTCCTGGTAATAATACAGCTATTGTAGGCTTATCTCCATTTTCACTATTGTTTCCACTGCTACTATTGCAAGCTACCATACTTCCAACCATTGCAATACATAGTACTAAAACAATTACTTTAGTTAGTTTATTCATTGTTTTTCTCTCCTTTTTTTTATTATATCTTTAAGCAATTTTTTTTCTTGCTATAAGAATCAGCACCTACTGCAATTAAAATTATCAACCCTTTAAATATATATTGAAAATAAATATTTACACTTAATAAGTTAAAACTGTTGTTGATTACACTCATAAGTAGAACTCCTATTACTGTCCTTATTACACTTCCTGAACCTCCTGCCACTGAAGTCCCACCTATTACTACAGAAGATATGGCATCCATATCATAGCCTTCACCTGCTATTGCAGTTGCTGTGCCTAATCTTCCTGTCAAGACGATTCCTGCTATACCAGCTAATATTGCATTGATGATAAATACCTTTATTTTATAGCCATCTACATTGATACCATTTAATTTACTAGCCTCTTGATTTCCTCCTACGGAAAACACATGTCTACCAAACTTTGTCTTAGTAAGGACAATATGAGCAATTACTACTACTATAAAGAACAATATAACTGGAACTGGGATGCCTAGTAAATATTCATTACCTAAAAATCTAATAGTGGAAAATTCTCAGTAATTGGATATCCACCAGTTAGCATAAGCAGCAATCCTCTAACTATGGTTACCATTGCCATGGTTGCAATAAGGGAGGGTACCCCCCCTACTTTTGAAACAAAAATCCCATTTATAAATCCAATTCCTGAGCAAACTGCTATGGCAATTACCATTGATAGTACTAGGGGGACTCCTAATGTGGCTAATTTCATGGTAATTGCTCCTGATAAAGCAGCTACTGCTCCAACGGAAATATCAAAATTTCCAGATATTATTACAAAGGTCATTCCAGCTGAAATAATTCCAATTATTGAAGATTGCCTAAGTAAGTTTAAAATATTTCTTTTACTTAAAAAAAAGCTGGAGAAGCTATGCTTATTAATATACATAGGACTACAAATCCTATTGTGACTCCATAATCTCTAAAATTTATTTTTTTTAATTTATCCATCTTCTTTTCACCTATTCTACATTAAATATTTTATTCATTATATCTTGTACTGTAATATCATCATTTTTCATAGTATCAATTACGGTTCCATCTCGTATTATCAATACTCTATCTGATATTCTAATTACTTCTTCTATATCAGAGGAAATAAATATTACACCTATTCCTTTTTTTCGATAAATTTTCTATATTTCTAAATATATCTTCCTTAGCTGATATATCTATACCTTTTGTTGGTTCATCATAGATAATAAGATCTAAATCCTGTCCTAGCCACTTTGAAACTACTACTTTCTGCTGATTACCGCCACTTAGTTCCTTTACTTTTTGAGTTACTTTATTGACTTTTATACTTAGTTTTTCTACAGCTTCTTTGGCAAAATTTATCTCTTTATTTGTACTAATAAAACCCTTTGACTTCATTTTATCTAATTGAATAGCAGTTGAATTTTTTGTATATTTCTTGTCCTAATATTAGACCTAAGTCCTTCCTATCTTCTGGTATTAAACCTATTTTGTTTTCTATGGCTATTTTAGGAGAATTTATATTGACTGCTTTCCCATTTAATTTTATATCTCCTGAATCCTTTTTATCTAATCCATATAGTACATTGATAATTTCCGTTCTACCTGACCCAACAAGACCTGCTAATCCTACTACCTCTCCTCTATAGACTTCAAAGGATACGTCCTTTAATCTATTTTTTCTACATAATTTTTCTACTTCTAATATTGGAGGCGCATTATATTGGGCAAAGGACTCTACTTTTTTTTCTCCTTTATGTCTAACTGTTCTTTACCTGTCATTAGTTCTGCAATTTTTCTTTTATCTAATTCTTTTTTTTATCATAGGTTCCAACGATTATTCCATTACGCATAATACTTACATTGTCACAGTTTAAAAATATTTCTTCAAGAATATGTGATATATAGATTATGGTTTTATCCATGGATTTTAACATTTTGATTATTTTAAACAGACTTTCTTTTTCATTACTTGTTAGAGAAGTTGTTGGCTCGTCCATTATGATTATGTCAGAATTATAGGATACTGCCTTCATTATCTCTACCATTTGTCTATTTGCTATATTTAAACTTGAAATCCTAGTATTAGGATCAATATCAAAGTCAAATCTATTACATATTTCTTTATATTTATCTTCCATGGCCTTTTTATCTAAAAATTGATTTCCCTTAGTTTCTTCTCTTCCTAGAAACATATTTTCAATAACTGTTAATGTAGGAACAAGGCTTAGCTCTTGGTATATAACGCTAATTCCTGATTCCATTGAATGATGAGGATCTTTAAATTTTATTGGGGGGGTGTTTCTTAATATGATTTCTCCCTTTGTTGGTTGATGAACTCCACCTACAATCTTTATCATAGTGGATTTTCCTGCTCCATTTGCCCCTATAAGCCCTCTAACTTCACCTTTTTTTTAAAGAAAAGTTAATATCTTTAAGTACTTCTACATCTCCGAAACTCTTATAAATCCCTTTCAAATTCAGAATTTCAGTCATTGTTTAACCCCCCCTTCCTTTTAGGATATTAATTACTGCATTTATATTTTCTTCTGGTGCAGATAATAAATCCCAAGACAATACATAGCCTTCTATATTAGAATCCTTTAGATTAATTAAATTTTCCTTTATATAATCAGGATATACTTTGACTATATCTTTTTTTCCTATTTATCTCAATTCCACAATAGATATTACAATTAGATTTATTAGAAATGATTTCTAATTCCTTTTTCACAAATTCTATGGGGAATCTATCATCATATATTTCTGCTCCAATGAGTGTAAGGAATTTGTTCCTTATATCATCAAAATCTCCCTTTGTAGTTTCTTTTATTAAGTTATCACTTTCAAAGGGCAAACCTGCTGGTGCTTGAGTGATTCTATACATCATTGGCTTATTAAAATCTACTAATTCTTGCATCTTTCTTAAATCTTGTCCTACAAAGTATGAAGTAAAGGGTGAAAAAGTATCTATACCTACTTTTAAGCCTCTCTCATTGAAATAACTTCTCATTTCAGCAAGTCTTTCTAAGATAATTTTACTTTTTATATTAAAAAAAGTCACTCCAAATTTTATTGTGAAATCTATATTTTCCATTGCTATATTCCATTATGTTAAAGGGAATATTTTTATAGTTTTCTTTGCCCGATTCTAATAATTCCATTTCCTTTTTAAGTGTTTCTAAATCCAAACCCTTTTCCCTGTATATTTCAAGGCAGTCATCACAAAAACAACTAAATACACCATTAATACCATTAGAAAAGGAACTATATCGAATTTTATCTAAAAATATGCCATCAAAGTCTATATCTTTAAAATATTTTTCATATATTTTATAAAAGTTTAAGAGGTTTTCCCTATTAGAAGGACAATAAAACTCAAAGTTTTCTCCTTCTTGAAGATTATAATTGCTAATTTCTTTTCCTTTATAATCTTTTATAGTGGTACAATGCTCCAATAAACCTATCTCTGAAAATACTGGCATCCAAAGATATAATTCTATACCGTATTTTTTAAGAAATTCTTTAGTTTGAATATATACCTGCTTTTCAAGGGACCATCCTATAATTACTTTATCAACCTTTATATTTTCAACCATTAAAAGTAATTTTTGTTTAAAATCCTTAAATCTTATATTGTTGCTTTTAAATCCTCCAGTAAAAATCTGAAGTACTATTTTTTTTAGATTCCATCTATCTCACCTTTATAGCCCATCTTTGCTAACTTTATTCCTCCAAAGGCTGGAGTATTTATTTGTTCTACAAAGATAAAATTATCTTTACTTAATCCATGGGATATGTTTTTTTTCTAAAATCTCTCTATATAAAGGACTTTTTAACACTCCTCCTGAAAATACTATTTTAATCTTATCCTCTTTTTCAAATTCAAAGCTTTTATATATTGTTTTTACAAGATTAGAAAGATAGGTTGCTCCTTCATTTAAAATATCCCTTGTAAGCCATTCATCTTTAATTGTATTTTCAGTAACTAATCTACTGATTTTAGCTATATCATCATACTTTACTATTTCTGTAATTTTATAAGGTAAGTCTTCAAAGTTTTTGCTTGGAAATAATCTCTAACATCTTTAAATAGTTGGGATTCTCTATAAATATTGTCACAGTACAATAATGTTCTTTTTAATAGCTCATTGCCTATCCAATAGCCAGAGCCTATATCACTAAAGTGATATCCCCCCCAACCTCCTGCCCGTTTGACTTTATTTTTCCTATTGACTCCTAATACTATTGAGCCTGTCCCAGATATAACTACAATTCCTGGTTCTTCTGCTTGTGCATAAAAGGCAAGTAAACCGTCATTACATAAGTAAAATTTTTCTTTGGGAATATTTAATCTTTTAATCTGTTCATATAGGATATTGTAATCCCTTTGGGAGTCACATCCTGAAATTCCAAAGACTATATAAGCTATATCTTCCATTGATAACTTTTGCTCCTTCATAATACTACTAAATCCAAATTTAAAATTTGAATATACTTCTTCGATTCCTACTGATTTGTAATTTGTAGAACCCGTGAAGTATGATTTGATAATATTTCCATTTAAATCGGAGATACAAAATTCAGTTTTTGTACCTCCACCATCTATGGAAATTAAATGTTTTGCCACTATTTATTACCTCCTCTATTTGAAACAGAGTAGGATGTTATGGTTTCAATTAAGCACATTGTTATAACACCATTTATACTATATTTCATGTCATCTTGTAATTTTATAATCCGAGGCATATTTTCTTTATTGATATTTTTGCAAATTAAAATTTCTATTTCTTCTATATCTTTTTTTTGTTAATTCATCTGATTGTATTACTAGAACCTCAGGATTTAAAACACATAGCAAATTAGTTAAGCCATCTACTAAAGTGTTTATCAATGCTTTTTTTTAAATTTTTCTGTGTCTTCTTTGTTATTTTTTTATTTGTTTTTTTATCTCGTATATATATCTTTCAAAATTCCCTTTATATTTTGAGTCTTCGTCTTCATAATTAAAATGTTTTTTTTGTTTTTAAATAACTAAGTTCTCCAGCGAAGTTTGTAGCTCCCTTAAATAACTGTTCATTTATAATAAGCCCCCCCGAACCAATACCATCACCAAAGTATACTAAAGCCATATTTTTAAATCTATCACTAAATTTATCTTGATATATTCCTATGGCTGTTAAGTTGACATCATTTTCAATACATATGGTATAGTCATATTTTTCTTCTAATATCGCTTTTAAATTTATATTTTCCCAACTTGGAATATTGGGAATATCAGATATAATTCCATCTTTTACAACACCTGGAACTCCTAATCCTATGGCTTTGATTTCTATACCGTCAGAATTTTCAATGAGATCCTCTATCGTCTTATAGGTGTCCTCCATTACGTCTTCAAATTTATCAGTTCTAATTTTAAATTCTCTTATATATTTTATCTCTCCAATGATATTTGAAATTGCACCTATATAAGAATTTTTATAATAATATAATACTATAACATTAGCTAAATCACCGTTGTATTCAAATAATTGAGCTCTTCTTCCACCAGTTGATTCCCCTATACCACTGATTTTGACTATGTCTTCTTCTAATAGGTTCTCCACTATTTTGTTTACAGTTACGGTACTTAATTTAGTTATCTTGGCTATTTCTGGTTTACTTATAGGTCCTGCTTCTTTTATTATGCTTTTTATTATGTCTCTATTGATTCTCTTTAATGTTTTGGTTGTCCTACTATTCTACTCAATATCCCTCACATCTTTCTTTATAAACTTTATTTATTAAGTATTTAATGTAAATTATACTAGAACCGTTTTCCTTTGTCAATGATTTTATTTTTAAATTTTTGATATAAAATAGACAACCTAGTATATCTTTAGGTTGTCTATGTGTACTACATTTCTTTTAAAATTTCACTAAGTAATTCTTTGAATTGTTTTGATGATTTTTTTTACCAATTTCACCTACTTCTTCTGCTGTTATTGGTTGTTCTAATACTCCTGCCGCCATATTAGTTATTAAAGATAGGCCTAATACTTTCATTCCACAATGGGCTGCTGTTATAGATTCTGTTACTGTGGACATACCTACTGCATCTCCTCCTAGTATTCTAAGAGCTCTTATTTCTGCTGGGCTTTCAAATTGTGGTCCCATCCAAAAGAAATATACTCCTTCATGGATTGTCATTCCTAATTTTTCCGCTGCTTTTTTTGCTAATTCTCTATATTCTTTTGTATATGTTTTAGATACGTCAAAGAATCTTGGTCCAAATTCTTCTATATTAGGTCCTCTTAAGGGACTGGCTCCCATAAACTTTATATGGTCTTTTATTATCATTATTTCTCCTGGTTTGTAGGATGTATTAATTGCACCAGCTGCATTTGTGAGGATAACTGTTTTTACTCCTAATAGGTGAAATACCCTTATGGGAATTACTAATTGTTCAAAATCGTATCCTTCATAGTAGTGAAACCTACCTGACATACATACTACTTTTTTACCTTGTAGTTCTCCTAGGATTAATTTTCCTGCATGGGATTTTACCGTTGTAACTAAGAAGTTAGGTATATCTTCATAATCAATTATTACTGGATTTTCTATTTCTTCCCCTAGGCTACCTAAGGCTGAACCTAATATAATTGCAACTTCTGGTTTGAAATCGATTTTGTCTAATATATAGTCTGCACTAGTTTTAAAGTATTCATAAGTAAATTCCATTTTATCCCCTCTTTTTATTTATTTTAATTCATTTTTTTATTTCCATTAATTTCATATATACTAAGGCTATATCTCTTTTAGTTGCCGGTGCATCTTCTAAAAGATACAGGTTTTCTTCCTCCTTTACTTGAAAGTGATTTTTTTCCTTGAATTAGTCCTTGTACTATTCTGCCATTGTTGATATTTTTTTAATATTGTAGATTTCATACAATGGGCTTCTATAGTTCTGCCACTTTTTAATTGTATTATAGTCTTTTTTTAGTGATTCTTTAGATGACTTTATCTTGTCTATTGAGTCTATATTGATATAACCATAAGCCCCCCCATCATGTTTTCCTATGGGTACCCTTGTTTTTACTTGAATAAGTACCTTTTCCTTTGTTAATGGAATTGGAGGATGTTTTTTTTATTGATAATAGGTCTCCATAGGTTTTATTTGATGCTTTTAAATCTAAATGATAGTATTGACATAGATTTTTGATTATGGTTTTTATTACTTTTTCCAATATTATTTTATCTTTCCTTGTATATATGACGGTACAGTTTCCTATGTCATTCATATAGATAGGTAATATGGCTTCAATATCCTTTTCTATTATTTTTTCCATTCTACAATCCCCCTTTTAAACATTTGTTCCCCTGCGTATTAATATAATACCAAAACTCATGTTCTTGGTCAATAGGAATTGTATTTTAAGTTAATTCTAACATATGAGAAGACAAATGCAAACTGGATTGTATTATATTCAAAAAAATAAAAAAACGCCTTTAGGACTTTTCCTAAAAGCATTTACACTGGCGTACCCTGAGGGATTCGAACCCCCGACCTTCTGATTCGTAGTCAGACACTCTATCCAGCTGAGCTAAGGGTACTTATAATAATATAAATGGAGCGGGTGAAGGGAATCGAACCCTCGCAACCAGCTTGGAAGGCTGGGGCTCTACCACTGAGCTACACCCGCAAGTTAATTATATAAAATAAAATTAATCCCCCCCAAAGGAAACGCCTTGTTTCCTACGGGGGGGTTTTTAGTGGAGCGGAAAACGAGATTCGAACTCGCGACCCTCGCCTTGGCAAGGCGATGCTCTACCACTGAGCCATTTCCGCATATCAATTTACA
>JMBV01000477.1_pt1 | contig 12518 bp, 21 predicted proteins | sample 616531 | NCBI WGS metagenome assembly JMBV01 (sample SAMN02727904, study PRJNA239997) | anaerobic digester metagenome | biome: anaerobic digester; isolation source: mesophilic anaerobic digester inoculated with municipal waste water sludge... | place: Germany: Bielefeld University, CeBiTec ... | reverse complement strand
TTAAATTCAATTACAAACACCACCTGAAAAGCTTTTATTGATTCCACATCCAGTACAACCTAGTCTACAATCTCTAGTCAATTCTTGGGCTTTAGCTTTTTCATACTCCCTTATTAGATATTTTTTGCTAACCCCCCCAGAATCTATAAAATCCCAAGGTAATACTTCATCTAACTCCCTTTCCCTTAATGCATAGAAATCCCCTTGAACCTCTGTTTCCAACAAAGCCTCCATCCACTTATCATAATCAAATAGTTCTGACCAGCCGTCGAATTTACATCCTTTCTCCCAAGCTCTTATTAAAGTTTTAGACAGTCTCCTGTCCCCCCCTAGCTAATATAGCTTCTAAATAGCTTAATTTAGGGTCATGATAATTAAATACTATCTTCCTATCTCTAATATTATCTTTGAGTAAGTAAATCTTTCTATTGAATTCATCTATAGAATCTTGCCCCCCCACCCATTGAAAAGGTGTAAAAGGTTTAGGCACAAAACATGAAGCACTTAATGTTATTTTTAGATTGCCCTTTTGCTCCTCTTTAGGTTGATTGAAAAACATATCCTTTACCTTATATCCTATATCTCTAATACCTAATACATCCTCATCTGTCTCAGTAGGTAATCCTAACATAAAATATAATTTTATAGTAGACCAACCCTCATTAAAGGCATAAGATATTGCTGTTGTTAAATCTTCTTCTGTTACTCCTTTGTTAATTACATCTCTTAACCTTTGACTACCAGCCTCTGGTGCAAAGGTAAGTCCTGTTTTTCTTACCTTTTCTATTTCTTTCAGTATGTCTAGACTAAATGAATCTAATCTTAGAGAAGGTAATGAAATACCAATTCTATCTTCTTCATATTCATCCATTAATTTCGATACCAATAATTGAAGTTGAGAATAATCGCAAGAACTCAAAGAGATTAAAGATATATCCTCATATCCTGTACTATTTACTAGCTTATCAGCCAATTCTAAAAGTCTTGGGATGCTTTTTTTTCCCTTACAGGTCTATATATCATTCCCGCTTGACAAAATCTACATCCCCCCCTAGTACAACCTCTAAATATTTCTAATGGAATTCTATCATGTACTGTCTCTATAAAGGGAACTATCAATTTATCTGGAAAATATATTTTATTTAAATCTTTAACTATCCTCTTTTTAATAATCCTTGGCGCCTCTTCTACCAAAGGGATCATTGCCTTTATGGTTCCATCCTCATTGTAATGGACTTGATAAAAAGATGGTACATATACTCCTTCAATTTTGCTTACTTGCCTAAGAAAATTTTCCCTACTCCCCTTGCTCTTTTTAAAATCTTTATACATATCTAATATTTCCAAAGTAACTTCTTCTCCCTCTCCAATTACAAAGAAATCAATTATATCAGCTAAAGGTTCTGGATTATATGCACAAGGACCACCTGCTATTACAAAGGGGGGGTCTTCGTCTTCTCTATCTGCTGATAGTATAGGAATACCTCCCAAATGAAGCATATTAAGTATATTTGTATAACTCATCTCATATTGAAGAGTAAAACCTAAAAAAATCGAAATTTTTAATAGGTTCTTTGTTTTCTAAAGTAAAAAGAGGAATCCCTTCTTGAATCATCTCTTCCTCCATATCTATCCAAGGAGCAAATACCCTTTCACAAGCCATATATTCTACTTCATTTATTAAGTTGTATAATATGTGAAGACCTAGATGGGACATGCCCACTTCATATATATCTGGAAAAGCAAAGGCAAATTTTACCTTGACATCCTCCAAGTTTTTTTTAATAGAATTCTTCTCTAAACCTATATATCTAGCGGGTTTTTCTACTCTTTTCAATACTTTATTAAATTTTTCTATATCTATCATAAACATCACCTTTCATCTTTATTGTATATATTATATTACCACTTTTCCAAAAATTTTAATAGGAAAAAAATAAAACTGTCACTGACAGTTTTAAATTTTATTATTAAACTTTATATATTCCATTGGATTTTTAGGTACACCATCTATCCATATTTCAAAATGAAGATATTTATTCCCATCTTTATTAGTTCCCAAGGTACCAATTTTATCCCCGATAGTTACTTCTTCACCTTCAGTAAAATATACTTTTATTAAATATCCATAGACAGTGGTCATGTTCTCGTGTTGAATTGTTACAAAATAGCCTTTAGTATTTCTATCCTCTATTCTAGATACTACCCCCCCTTTATCAATGGCTATAGGTTCCTTATCATCTATGGGAATAATATCTACTCCATTGTTAAATGTTACACTACCATCTAAATGTTTTACCTCACCAAAGGGATTGTATATAGTTCCTTCTATAGGGGGGGAAGGATATTTAGTCTCATTTTTTTTATATTCAACACTTCCAAAGTTTTCCCAGAAAACTCCAATAGATCTTTGCTATAGTCTAAAATCTTTTTGCCATCCTCTTTTATGCTAAACTCATAATTTATCCCTTTGTTTATAATTTGAATTACATTAGAAGTTAACTTATTATTTATCTTTTTCAATATCAATATGAGAACTAATATTATTAGCATATAGAATAATTTATTTATTTGCTTTTTATAATTGAGTCTTTGCTTAAAAAAAATTTTTTTTATCCCTTTATATCTATTGGAATATTTTCTCCTATTCATAATTTCACCCGCCTTAATCTACTATTATGATATTTATATAAGGCAGGTTTTATTCCTCATCAATAAGGGTTTAATATTAATTTTAAGTTTTCATCTATTAAAGTAAATTTATCTTTTAAGTTTTCTTGAATATAAACTTCTTTTTCTTTAGTTATAAATATTGCATCTATATCTTCTAATTGATTTACTAACTTAGTTCCATCTTCTACTCCTAGTACAAACAAAGCTGTAGATAAAGCATCTCCATCGATGGACTTGTTAGATAAAATACTTATGCCTGATACTTCGTTTTTTTGAAGGATAACCAGTTTTAGCATCTATAATATGATGATATCTCTCTCCTTTATACATAAAGTATCTTTCATAATCTCCTGAAGTAACTATTGACTTATTCTTTACATTTAATACTCCTATATAATTACCTGTAACACTAAAAGGATCTTGAATCCCTATTCTCCAAGGTTCCCCCATCAGATTTTTCTCCTAGAGCGTAAATATTTCCTCCTAAATCAATAATAGCGGATTTTACGCCATTCTCTTCAAAAATCCTTTTAACTTCATCAGCTGCATAACCTTTAACTATACCACCTAAATCCAATTTCATGCCTTTTCTTTTTAAATATACATAGTTATCTTCCATTAATTCCAAATCATTGTAATCAACTAACTTCATTTTTTTCCTTTATTTCTTCCTCTGTAGGTATAAAATCCCTTTCCTTTTCTTCACTACCAGTAATATTCCATAGCTCTACCAATGGCCCAATAGTAGGCTCATAAGCACCATGGGATAATTCTGCAAAATACTTTGCCTTTTCTATAACATAATATACATCTTCATGGACTTGTACAGGTTTTATCCCAGCATTTTTATTTACATTACTTACATCGCTATTAGAAATGGTAATACTCATTCTTTTTCAATCTCTTTTAATCTATCTACAGCCATATCCATTGCTTTTTTTATCTTGTTTATCATATACCTTTAAATTAATAACCGTATCCATCAAAAATTCTGTCCTGGTGAGGGATTGGGATTGGTTATCTGTACAGCCAGTCATTGATAGAATTATAAATATAAATACTATATATATATAATGTTTTTTTTAAAACCCATGTTTTCCCTCCTCTTCTTAAGTTTATTTAGAAAAACCCTAACAATAATTGTTAGGGTTTTGTTTACATCACTTTATATTACTTTGCACCTTCTAATGCTTTTTCCACTAATTCGATCATAGTATCCCTAGTATTTGTTGCACCTGTAATACCATCTAAATCTAAATTTTCTGTCCCATTATTGTCTATTATTTGTTTTTGAACTTGCTTTATTACTTCAAAGGAATCTAAGTAGGCATAGTTATCAACGGATTTTCTATCCCCCCTGCTTTTACTTCTACTGGTTCTGTTTCAGGTTTACCATCATCACCCATAACAGGTTTTTTTATCCTCATCGAATACTACTTTATTGCTTTCCATATCCTCTACTGCAACTTCAAAGTAATCTACTCCTACGATTTGACCATCTCTTACTACAACTACTACTTCTGCTAGCCATCCATGACTTTCTTCGTCTGCTTTTGCGGTATATTTTCCATCCTTATAAACTGGTTCATATACTTCACCTTTTGCAGCCTTAGCTAATAACTCATTTACTATGTTTTTAAAGTTTTCTTTGGTATGAGTAGCTCCAGACACTGCATCAAAGTCTACTTCATCTAAATCTTTCTTTTCGTTAAATTGTTCATTAAGGTTTTTGATTACTTCTAAACCTTCTGGATAGTTGTAATTGTCTTCATTCTTCTCTTCTCCTGAAGTTGCAAGAATCTCAACATATTCAAATGAAACAATTTCTCCATCCTTTACTTCCATTTTAGCCATTGGATAGTTACCATGATCACTTACAGGCATCTTTACTAAATAATTTCCATCTTGTAAATCACCTGTAGCTACATCACTTGATTGGTCACTAGCAGGTTCTGTGTCATTTTTCCCACAGCCTGTAAAAAAATACAGTAACCAAGGCTACAATTAAGATCATTAGTCCTAATCTTTTCCTCATTTGTATCCCTCCAAAAAATTATAATTAGGTAAGTAAGAACCCGAATATAATTATATATAATTTTCACAATAAATACAAGGTTTGTTTGATATTTAACATACTTGGTATGTTTTGTATTTTTTTCACATATTCCTATTCTATATTATCCTTTATCTTTACTATAGGGATATTAGCTACCAATGCTGACATAGGCATATTATCCGTTTCCCTTTTCATCCTAGTAAGTTTTATATCCAATCCTTCCTCATCGATTTCTGCATATTCTTTAATAACCCTTATAATATCTCCTTCTATCATCTCTAAAATTTGGGAGATAGATCGGATCTATCATGGACTAATACTAATTTTAACCTTTCTTTAGCTACATCCTTGCTTTGTTTATTGTCCTTTCCAAACATTTTAAAAAAAATCCAAGGTTATTCCCCCTTTACTTACTAAAAAGTAATTTTATCAACTTGCTAAACTTTCCTTCATCATTTTCTAAATTAAGTAAATCTACTTCCTCTCCTAAAATTCTCCTACAAATATTCTTAAAAGCCTTTGCTGACAAAGGATTATCTTCAGCAACTACAGGTTCTCCTTTGTTAGTAGAAATGACTATAGCTTCATCATCAGGAACTATGCCCAGCAGTTCTATAGCTAAAATATCTACAATATCCTCTACATTCATCATATCTCCTCTTTAACCATATCTTGCCTTATTCTATTAATTATCAATTTAGGACTGTTTATACCATTAGCTTCTAAAAGACCAATGACCCTATCTGCATCCCTTACAGCTGCAATTTCTGGCGTAGTCACTATATAAGCTTCATCTGCTCCAGCAATGGAGTTTTGAAAACCTTGTTCAATTCCAGCTGGGGAATCAATAATTATGTAGTCAAATTCTTCTTTTAATTGATTGACTAGCTCCAACATCTGTTCCGGCTTTATAGCTGTCTTGTCCTTTGTTTGAGCTGCTGGTAACAAAAACAATCCCTCATATCTTTTATCCCTAATTAGCCCTTGTTTTAATCTACAGGTTTTTTTTCTACTACATCTACTATATCATATACTATTCTATTTTCTAACCCCCCCATCACCACATCTAAATTTCTAAGACCAATATCCGTATCTACTACTACAACCTTATTCCCTAATACGGCTAATCCAGTGCCTATATTAGCTGTTGCGGTAGTCTTTCCTACTCCACCTTTACCTGATGTTATTACAATAGCTTTGCCCATATTATTCTTCCTCCTATTCTTATTTATTCGGTAAATATGGTTCTATATAGACTTCCCCCCCATCCTTTATTTTAGCAACTTCAGGTATACCTGAAGTTAAAGTTTCCTCATCTGGCTTTCTGCCAATTATATTGGCAATTCTCAATTGAGTTGGCCTCAAATCATATGCAGCAACTATTGCATCTTTATTCCCATCTATTCCAGCATGAGCCACTCCCCCCCTAATAGTTCCCAGTATAATAATATTTCCTTTAGCTTTGATCAATGCTCCTGGATTTACATCGCCTATAATAACTATATTCCCATCATATTCTATAACTTGACCTGATCTTATAGTGGAATGTATAAACTTTGTCATTCCCTCCTTTATACCAGTATAATATTCTGAGATCTCCATATGCTCTAATAAACCCTCATTAGCTATATGTAAGTCATATCTATACTTCATCAAGTATAATAATTCAATAATTTGGCTTTGTTTTAAATTTTCTGCTTTAATTCCTAAAAAAATTTGCCTCCTTATAAAAGTCTAAACTATCTTTTAGTTTTTCTTCCAACTCATCTAATATATCTTGAAAATCACCATCTTTAATATATATATATATTCCTTCCTTAATGCCTTTAAAGCTAACTAATCCTTCCTTCACTTATGCTACCTCCATCATTCCCTATATATATTCTCCATATACTTTTAAAAATCCTTCTTATTTGAAAAATTGAATTGGAAGGTTCTACCTTGCCAATTCAATTTCAAAGGGCAATGCCCCCTTTTTATCTACATTATTAAACCCAAGGTATTCAGCTATAACTTCCCTAGCAATAGGACCAGCATATCCTCCGCTACCTCCTTGGAATAATACTACAGCTACTGCTATTTCAGGATCCTCATAGGGTGCAAAAGCAACAAACCAAGCATAATCATCATAAGTGTCACCTGTTGCAGGATTTATTCCACTTTTTTTTGGGCTGTTCCTGTTTTAGAAGCTACCGTAACAGGGAAATTTTGAAATAAACTTCTAGCTGTACCTTCAGTGGATACTTTTTTTCATTCCTAATTTTACATATTCTAAATTTTCATAATTATTTAATTGAATCCTTTCTGGCTCTGTATCCCCCCCTTTCATGATCACCTTAGAGTTATCGAAATTCTTAATATTGTCTATGGCGGTAACTTTATGTCTATATCCACCATTAGAAATAGTAGCAATAAAATTAGCCATTTGAATTGGTGTATAGGAATTTTGACCTTGTCCAATTACCACATTTAATGTATCGGTAATATTCCAACTAGCCTGGTTTATATAATCAAATTTTATTTTATCAGCCAATCCATTCCTATCTCCAGGAAGCACCTTTTCTGGATATATACCCATTTCATCAAGTCTTCTAATTACTTCATTTCTAGTCATTAATTCTGGCTCTTCAATCCAGCTTACTATTTCATCAATTTTTTTCTGCTATTTCTTCATCTTTTAATTTTACATCTTCTTTTATATAGCTCCTAATGTTATTGTTTAAATACCTTTTTAACATGGATTTAGTAATCATCATCTTTCTCTGAGGATCTGGCACTCCTCCAGCCACCTCGTTGGGAATATCTATTTCAATTCCAGTTTTATCATTTAAACCAAGTTGTTTTGACATATTAGCTATATCCTCTATATCTATTTTACTCCTATAGCTTCTCCAGTTCTTGGATTCTTTCCAAATGCCAAGGAATAAAAATAATAATTACAAGAATCCCTAAGAGCTTCATATAGATTTACTGAACCATGAGTACCCCCTGTGAGAATGCCAAATCCAGCAGCCAAATCTTTCCGTTCCTATATCTACATAACCCATATCTCTAATGGTTTTATCAGGACTAAGTCCCTTTTCCAATGCCGCTAGGGCTGTTACCATTTTAAAAGTTGAGCCTGGCTGAATTGCAGTTTGTATTGCAATATTATAAAGTGGCCTTGGTGCCAATGGATCCTCTTCGTTTTCTGGGAACAATGAAACCCAATCGGTATTAGAAATACCTGTAGAAAACAAATTAGGATCATATGCAGGATAATTAGCTAATGCTAATAATTCTCCAGTTTTAACATCTATTGCTACTACTGAGCCAGATGTAGCATTTATATATGGTCTTCCCTTTTTCTTATTGATTCCAAATTTATAATTACCCCCCCATTGACTTTTAAATTCCCCCCCACCTTTTTGAATTTCTTCTAATGCATGTTTTAAAGAATCTTCTGCTACTTTCTGTAATTTTGAATCAATAGTCAAATATAAATTGTTTCCTGGCACAGCTTGTTCTTCCTCAATTACATTGGTAGTATTGCCATATACATCCACTTCTACCCTTTTTACTCCAGATGTACCCCTAAGTTCATCTTCAAACTTTTCTTCAATTCCAGTCTTCCCTATTATGTCATTAGGAGAGTATTTTTCTCATTGACATACTTTTCAATCTCCGACGGTTGGGAAATCTTTCCTAAATACCCTAGTAGATGGGCTGCTAGTTCTCCTTGAGGATAGTATCTTACTGGTTCTATAGATACCTGTATGCCAGGCACCTCCATCATGCCTTCTTCTATTTTAGCTACTGTTGAATCCCTTATGCCATAAGCAATATTAATAGGTTGATATGCCCTATGCCCTTGTTTATCTAATTGATCATATAAAGACATAATAGTTCTAGCTTCGTATTTGCTTAAATCTTCATCTATTTCAAAGAATTCCTTTAGATACAAAAATGTTTCCTCAGCATTTTTATCCTTTGGAACCTTATACTTGTCAAACCATTCTTTCTTATTAACTAAAGACACATATTCCCATTTTGATATGGATATTTTAGGATTAATTCCATTTTCTAATATAGTCTCTTGAGCTATTCCTTTAATTCTATCATCTGTAATAAAATCCTTAAGTAAATCCTTCTCTTTAGCAAAATCAATTAAAGTATCTACAGGATTTTCTTTTGAAGATAATTTCTTATCCTTGTGGACATATAATACTGTATTGTTTTCCTCATTTATTTCTATATCTACTGGTGAACTTAACCCTTTCTGTTCAATTTCTTCGATTAACAATTTCCCTGGTACTACTTTTATGAGATTTCCCTTTTCATCTTCTTGATCTACTACTTTTTCTAATAAGTCTTTTAACGAAGTAGATGTAACAATAGTCACAAAATCATCTTTAGCTTTCGTATCAAAAGTAATAGTATTAAAATCTTTCATCAAATTTCTTTTTTTTGTTGTAGATGTTCCTCATCATAGGTTATAGAATACTCTTCTAATATCAATCCTTGACTTAAATTTCTCTCTTGTAATATATTAAATACCAATTCTCTAGAAATAGAATGATCAATTATTTTCCTAATAATATTTTTATCTCCATTGATAAGACTTATTATTGCTTCTTTAGGTGTTGTTTCCTTACCAATATTATATTGGCTTTTCCATATATCTATATCCTTAGTTTCATCAAATTTTATATCTAATCCACCAGAATTCAATTCAGTCACTACTGGTATATCCATACCCTTACTTTCAAGGGCATTTATGGCTTTGTTTATAGTTATAAATTGAAAATGTTCCTCATAATCAGGATGAACATAATAGGTATCTAAAATGGAAGATAATAGGTGGTTCTCAATTATAATATCGATAACCTTATCCTCTGGAGTCATATTTTCTGATATATATTGTCCCTCATCAACAAATTTAAATATATTGAATTCTATAGGAAAATCATCTACATAATCTACCCCATCTTCTTCTAGTAATCTAGCTAATGCTAACAATGTCTCATTGGTACTCTCCTTATCTTTTATATTTATCTCATCCTTCAACAACTGTACTGTAAAACTAGGCTTATTCCCTGCTAATAATCTTCCATGTCTATCCCGTATCTCTCCTCTTGGTGCAGTAATATATATTTCTTTAAGCCTTTTGTTGTCTGAAATATCCCTATAGTAATCCCCTTGAACGATTGTTAAAGTTGCTAATCTAAAGGAAAGGGTTAAAAGCATTACAATTAATATCATAATTAATATATTATATCGATTTTTTTTAACTTTTCCAGAAATTTCAAATTGTTCACCCCCTATCTCCTTCTAAATCTAATTGAAGGAATGACAAATATTTTGGAAAACCATTTATATATAAAAATGGATATGAAGCTATTATATAAAATTTCCAATATTACTACCTCTTTAAAAAGACAGTAAAATATATACTATAACCTAAAAAATACATGAAAATATAATAGAATACATGATAAGCTATAGTGGATACCCCCCCTGTTATAATAAAGGGTATCAACAGATTATCTTTAGATAATTTATCTTCACTCATGCCAACAAAATATCCAATAAAAAAATATATAAACCCATTAACTCCTATTACAGGGCTAAAAATTATATCTTGTAACAGACCTACAAGTAAACCTACTACACCACCAATCCTTCTACCCTTTAGTAGTGCTATAGTAACTATAATAATAAGACCTGTATTTGGCACTACACCAAAAATGCTTATTTGGGAGAATACGGTGCTTTGCAATATGAAATTGCCTATGATTATCAATGCCATTACTATAATCTCCAATGGTATCCTCCAATCCTTTACTTGGATATAATGAAAACCTTAAATAATTTTTTTAAAATTAACCGCTGGCTCCACATATATGTGCTTCATTAAATCCTCATCCTTCTTAACTACATCCTTTATTTCGCCTATATATAGGTCTTTTACGTAAGTGCCTCCAAGTCCAGATGTAAAAAGCTTGTCTCCTTTCATCACATCTGCTTTTGTATCAAATAAATATCCACTTAGTCTACCATCGATATTACCAGAGATTACGCCACCATCTTGAGTTCTAATTACTTTAAATGATATCTTACTGTTTTCGTCAACTATGGATATAACCTTCGCCCAATTATCTCCTACCTCAGCAATTCTACCTACTATGCCTTCTTCCACTATACCTTCTTCTGTTTCTACAGCTTGTATAACTGTATCTCCTTTTTTTTATACCATCTTTTAAACCTTTGTCGATTACAAATCTATCAAACCAATTACCTGGTTCTTTGCCTATAACTTGAGCTGATATTATATTATAATCAGTTTTCCTCAAAAGCTCTGCTTCGTTTTTAGATAATCGGATTTCCCAATTATGTCTTCATACCTTCTATTTAGTTCTTCTAATTCTTTAACTCTTTTTTTTAATTCTTCATTTTCTGCCTTTATATTGGATATATCTTTAATGGATACAAAAAAAAGTCCGATGTCTTTTTACTAATATTATAAAAAAAATTTTTCAATTGGTGTAAATATATTTCCTATTACTTTTTCAATCTTTGTTAAAGACATTCTTTCGGTACTGGTTACACCTATAATAATAATCAGAATGATAGCAACTATAGTCACTATCATTCTGTTTTTATATTTCCTTAAGAAAAACATAATATCACCTATTAACCCATTCTCTTATTATTGGATACAGTTTTTTTTCAACACCTCAATGCTTTCTAAAGCTTTTCCAGTACCTATAGCAACACAGTCTAAGGGATTTTCTGCTATATGAACTGGCATACCTGTTTCACTTTTTATTAATAGATCAATTCCATCAAGTAATGCTCCGCCACCTGTAAGCATTATTCCCTGTTCCATTATATCAGCAGCTAATTCAGGAGGGGTTTTTTTTCCAATGTGGATTTAATGGCATCTACTATATTGTAAATAGGTTCTTTCATTGCTTCGTATATTTCTTTAGACGTAACAACTATAGTCTTTGGTAATCCAGATATTAAATCTCTGCCTCTAATATTCATTTTAGATTCTTTTGCTTTTACATTTGCAGAGCCAATGGTAATTTTTACCTCTTCTGCTGTCCGCTCTCCAATCATCAAACTATATTCTTTTTAATATAGCTAACAATAGCTTCGTCTAATTCGTCACCACCAACTCTAATAGACTTACTTGTAACTATTCCTCCTAAAGATATAACAGCTACTTCTGTTGTTCCTCCTCCAATATCTACTATAAGACTACCTGTTGCTTCATGTACAGGTAATCCAGCACCAATAGCTGCAGCCATAGGTTCTTCTATTAAATAAGCATCTCTTGCACCAGCATGTATAGCAGCTTCTTCTACAGCTCTTTTTTTTCAACTTCAGTAACCCCCCCACTTGGAACACAAACCACTACCCTTGGTTGAAACAAGGAACGCCTTTGAGCTGCTCTTTTTATAAAATATTTAAGCATACTTTGAGTTATATCAAAATCGGCAATAACTCCATCCCTCAATGGTCTAATTGCAACAATATTGCCTGGAGTTCTACCTATCATTTTCTTTGCTTCCTCACCAACAGCTAAAACCTGTTTAGTATTAGTCTGAATTGCAACTACAGAAGGTTCTCTAATCACTATATCTTTTCCTTTAATGTAAACTAATGTATTAGCTGTTCCAAGATCAATCCCCATGTCCTTTGTAAATGCACTAAATATTCCCATATAATTTGCTCCTTCCTTTCTATAAACTAAATAATATTTCTTTGTTTAAACTTATATACTTATTATCACCAATTATAA
>JMBV01000476.1_pt1 | contig 12536 bp, 17 predicted proteins | sample 616531 | NCBI WGS metagenome assembly JMBV01 (sample SAMN02727904, study PRJNA239997) | anaerobic digester metagenome | biome: anaerobic digester; isolation source: mesophilic anaerobic digester inoculated with municipal waste water sludge... | place: Germany: Bielefeld University, CeBiTec ... | reverse complement strand
AAAAGAGGCTATTTTTTTAATTTACTTGGAGGGGCATTTCAACTTGACTACAATAACAATAATCTCGAGTGGTTCAATGGATTAGAAATGAATTATGGGAAACTCAACAACTACGAAGGGATATCTCTTACCAAAAAGTACAGTCGTGAAGAGTTGCTAAACTACCATTATGGCGGTTCTATCAAGTTTTTAGGAAACAGCTCCAATCATTTTATAAAATTTAATCTAAACAGCAACGAAAGGGCTTCGAATTACATAATTAATAATTATGAGCAGGTTCCGGGAGAAATTAAATCGTGGGAATATTATGAAAAAGGGAGCGTTTTAAGATATATGACTTCCATTAAAGAACTAGATGTTGCTTATCGCTTTTGCTATAAAAAAAACCGACTGGAAATATAATTTCAACCTAACAGCTGGGTTTAACAGGATGATTAACGAGAAAACTTACAAAATTTTCCCCGAGACTTACAATCAACATTTTAACATCAATACTTTGTACTTTGAGGGGAGGAAGTATTTCTATCCTCAGCAAAAAAAATATAATTGAACTGGAAGCCGGGGGGTAGCATTCTCTAAAGGTTCAGATGAAGGGAACTCATTAAATTCGGAAAGCTCAGGCAATTTAGGCATGCTGCAACTAAATAAGAGATTGTTGGAAATAGATTATCAATACCGTAATGCCTCCAGAACAAACATCAATGTTGGAGCAAGGTATCGTCACTTATTGAATCCGGATAAAAATTATGCTTTAGAATTCTGTATGAAATACCACAAGATAGTAGCTAAAAACAAACAGAAGAGATCATTTCTGTCTTTATCAACGAGCTATGTTTTTTTAGAAGAAACAGCGAAAAGAATAACGATACAACAATATATTAATACAATAAAATAAATTATGAAACTATTTTCGAGACATTTCAAAAAAAATTGGTTCAGACATCTACTGCAATGGGGGGGTGTATTATTTGCAATAATCATCACAATGACCAATGTTTTCTCTAAAACTTCTTCCGATCCGGAAGCGTATTGTCCTTTTGGCGGCCTTCAAGCTTTTGGATCTTACCTATCCAGCGAAACTTTAGCCTGCAGTATGACCACAGTTCAGGTTTTGATGGGCCTGGCACTTGGAGTGGGAGTAATTCTCTTTGGCAAGTTGTTCTGCGGTTACTTATGCCCTGTAGGATTGGTTTCGGAATATATATGTTTAAGTTTCGAAAAAGACAAAGATTAAAGGGATTGAAATTGCGAACGGAACCGTTGTAGATAAAATTCTCAGATCGGTAAAATACATACTCCTATTTATCGTTTTTTACATGACATTGAGTACATCTGAACTATTCTGTAAGAATTTCGATCCCTACTATGCAGCTGCTACCGGATTTCATGGGGGGGAGATCACATTATGGATGGCAGTTGCTTCTTTAGTAATCCTGTTCTTAGGAAGTTTCTTCATTAAATTGTTCTGGTGTAAATATGTTTGTCCTTTGGGCGCATTAAGTAACCTGTTCAAGTTTACCATTTCGTTCTTATCCATGATAATCCTATATATAATTCTTATTCAGTTAGGATTAAATATTCCATGGTTATATCTTTTGATAACAGCCTGCCTTATGGGGGGGTATATCCTTGAAGTTTTCATGGTAAAACCCAAAGTCTTCCCATTGATAAAGGTGAATAAGGATGAGGGAAAGTGTACTGACTGCGGACTTTGCTCCAAAAAAATGCCCCCCCTACAACCTCCCTGTTGACAAAAACAAAGTTGTAAAGGAAGTGGATTGTACTCTATGCGGCGAGTGTCTATCGGCTTGTCCTTCTGATGCACTTACATTCAACAAGAAGAAATATAACCGCTGGTTACCGGCCATATTAACAATAGTTCTATTTATCATTGCATTGATTATTGGTTCTAAGTGGGAGATGCCTACAATCAATGAAACATGGGGTGATAACATCGAAGATGTAAAGCTTAAAACATTCAAAATGGAAGGACTAAGCTCTGTACATTGTTACGGTAGTTCAAAAGCATTTTCCGCAAAGTTACGTCGTGTTCCCGGTGTTTATGGTGTATCTACTTTTGTTAAAACTCAAACTGCAAACATCCTCTACGATCCAACTCAAACAAGCGAAGAGGAGATCATGGGAGCAACATATACGCCTGTAAAGTTCAAGATTGTAAATCCCGAATTATCAGACAGTCTGATTAAAGTAATTACAATGTATACCGAAAAGATGTACGATAAATTAGATCCGAATTATCTCGGAATGCAGTTCAGACAATATGGAAATGATAAGTATTTTGGAATTGAGACCAAGTTTTCATGTCCGCTAACCGTACATCTGTATATGGATATTGACGAACCCGTTGATAAAGAGTTCCTAAAAAAATATTGTAGAGAAAAGGCAGCTTATCATTCGTTCGGCCGATGGGCAAGAGAATATAAGAGATTTGAATTTTGAATTTGTGAAAATTGAAACGGAAACCGATACTATTACACGGAGAGATTTTCTGGAAAGGCATTTCAATAAATACAATTCACGTTATAAGGAGAATATTAAGAAATTTGCCGGATTAGACTCTGCATCATTGGTGGTACCCTTTCCTGAACTTGACAAACCAATCTATTCGAGAAATATTCCCTATTTATCTAGTTACCTCTCTTTAAACGAAGGAGTTTTGAGACTGGAGACATTTTTAGATGACAATGATACTCCTTCCATGAAAATAGTCTATGTCCCTTCAGTAATTTCCGGAGAGAAATTATGGGAAAATCTTTGTTCGGATAAATGGAGTGTAAAAATGACAAGTGGAGAGATCAAAGAAATAGATGCAAGATTAGATTTCAAGGACAAGACACAACAAACAGAATAACAATACTAAATAAACAGAAATTTTACAAAAGAAAATCTGATATGAGAAATATATCATCATCTTGATAATTTTAATAGGTATAAGTGCAAACAAAGTAAAGGCAGACGAAGGCATGTGGCTGATACAAGCTCTGAATAATGAACTGCAAAAGCGCATGGAAACCGGGGGATTGGAAATTGGGTCAGAAGTTATATACAGTGAAAATGAAGCTTCTCTGAAAGATGCCGTTGTTTCATTAGATTTTGGTTGCACCGGCAGTATGATCTCCAATAAAGGACTCTTAATAACAAATCATCATTGTGCTTATGATGATATTTTCAATCTAAGTACCCCTGAAAACAACCTGCTGGAGAATGGATACTGGGCAAAAAAACAGCTCCGAGGAGATACCTGTAAAAGGGAAAACCATCTATTTCCTAAGAAAAGTGGTAGATTGCACAAACGAATTGAACCATGTCAGAGATTCTTTACAGAAAATAAAACAGCCAAGCGGTTCGCGACGTGTATTTAGTATTATCGAAAATAAACACAAGCAGCAAAGCGGATACGAAGCCTCGTGCTCTTCCATGTGGAATGGCAACAAGTATTATATGTATTATTATGATACCTATACCGACATAAGGTTTGTTGGCGCCCCCCTGTTCAGGTCGCAGCGTTTGGAGGCGATGTTGATAATTGGGAATGGCCTCAACATAAATGTGATTTCGCACTGTATCGTATATATGGAGATAAAAATGGAAGACCTGCAGCTTACTCAGATAAAAACATTCCAATTAAACCCAAAAAAAATTCTGAAGATTTCACTGGATGGTGTTCAGGAGAACGACTTTGCTATGATAATTGGCTTTCCGGGGAGAACCGACAGATACAGTTCCTCTTTCAAAGTAGATATGAATGAAAGAATAATTGGGCCTATAATGGTGGAATCTATGGGGGGGACAAAAATGGAAATTATCAGAAAATGGATGAACAGAGATTCCGAAATACGCAAGAAATATTCAAATATATTTTTTTGGTTTAAGCAACGTACAGGAATCCCTGGCAGGTGAGGTTGCTTGCACACGAAGATTTGATGTTGTAGAGAAAAAAAAGGCAGGAAGAAAACAAATACTGGAAAATGACGCCTCACTCCTGTCGATGATGGAAAGAGGATACAAAGATGTGGAAGAAATCGAAAAATATATGACATACTACCGCCAATCGCTCGTTTCAGGGAAGGGATTTATTGCACTGGGGGGGAACAGGGTAAACTCTTTAAAACCTGACGACAATCAATCGTATGACTCATTCGTAAAAAGGGTTGAAAAATTATTTACTGAATATGATGCCCGAGTAGAAAAAGAGCTTATGGAGTATCAACTGAGACTATTTATCGAAAACGTACCTGAAAAATATTGGGGGGGGCCATTTATAAAGTATCTGACAGGAAAGTTCGAAGACAATTACGCAGCAATGACAAGTGAGATATTCGATAATTCTGTTATGCTGGATCCCAATAGATTTAAAGAGGCAGCGAAAGAAAAAAAACAACATTAAGCTCTTCATGGAAGATCCAGCAGTTAAGTTGGCTAGAGATATAAAAATATCTGATTTACGCAAAGATGAAACACAGATATTAAAGGGTAAAGTGTCATTGTACAAAATGGACGGTCTTTATGAAAAAGCATTGTACAACAAGAAAAAAAAGTGCAGGTATATTACAATATCCGGATGCCAATTTTACCATGAGACTTACTTATGGAAATGTGTGCAAAATGCAACCATCTGATGCAATCAATTACAACTATATATCAACCACGCAAGGCATTATTGACAAGTATAATCCTTATGATTATGACTTTGCATATCCTGAAAATATTCTCAATATAATTGAAAGAGGAGAATGGGGGGGAAAATATGGAAAGGATGGAAAATTGCATGTAAACTTCCTTACAAACAATGACATTACGGGCGGCAATTCGGGAAGCCCTGTCATGAACGGGAAAGGCGAGCTGATAGGATTGGCATTCGACGGAAACAAAGAGTCCTTGGCTTCAAAGTATTACTATCAGGATGAGATGACAAACTGTGTTTCGGTTGATATCCGGTATGTACTTTGGTATATCGACAATTGTACTGATGTTGGATATCTTTTGGATGAAATAGCAGCCAAATAGCAAGTATCAATAGTTGTAATATGTGTCTAAGATTGTTTCCCTTCTTTCTTCTTGCTGCACTAATTGTATTACCGGGATGTTGGACATTGAAAAACACATCAACCCGAAAAATTAACAACAGATTTTTCAAACAGGCCGGAAGGACTGATTCGAAAGATCTGTTTGTTAAGGGTGATGAAGATCAAGTGGAAATATTCCGGATAAACAGCAAGAACTTCACATGTGATTTTGATAGTTCGACAGTAGAAATCTACCCATTAATTTTATGCGAAAAAAACATTTTGCCGCGAATAACTTTCCATGAAAATGCCTTTAAAATGAATTTCATTATTCTCCCGCTTAAATTAAGACCTGCTGTAAAGGAAGTTTCTCATCAGCTAAATTGCGATTTTAACAGTTCAATTTGTGCCGGATATTCGAAAAACAGATATAATATTGATTATTTAAACCACAAGTCTGGCTTATATGTAAGAAATATCTCCAACTACGAATTCTTTTACGGCCTGTTTATGGGAATAGGGAACACTTTTATATCCCCCCCAACCACCACAGATCATGCTATAGATGATGAGTACGACGGGGGGTAGTGTTACAAAAAGGAATTGCCGTCTATATGGGTTACAACAACCTAAAGGCAGGTATTGCTATAGGAATGGATAATTTACTGGGTAAAGACAGAAAAAAAACTGGATTTACGAGAACCGGCCTTATCTTGCTTTTACGCTGGGTTTTAATATCGAAAATAAATAAATTACTGGAAATACTACATTATTAACAAGTATAATATGAATAAGAAAACGTTTCTTATAATTGGATTGCTCGTTCAGGTTGCATTCTTAGCTGCACAATCGTTCGATATATCAGAAGCATTGCCTGTCGATAAAGAATTTATTACAGGTCGGCTAGAAAATGGACTTACCTATTATATCAGAGAGAGCAAATTAAGTGAAAACAGAGCTGATTTTTTTATTGTCCACAATGTAGGTTCTCTGCAGGAAGAGGAAAACCAGCGCGGATTGGCCCATTTTTTTAGAACATATGGCTTTTAACGGTACAAAACATTTTCCCGGTAAGCAATTGCTCAACTATTTCGAAAGTATAGGCGTACGATTTGGGGTAAATGTAAATGCATACACTTCCATGAGCCGTACTGTATACAATATATCGGAAGTACCTGTAACCAGGAGTTCAGTGGTTGATACTGCTTTATTGGCACTGCACGACTGGTCACACTACATCAACTGTCTGCCTGAAGAGATTGAAAGTGAGCGAGGAGTAGTTCGTGAAGAAATGCGAAGAGGTGACAACCCGCTGACAAGAACAATGCAGACCATATCAAAAATTCAACGTACCAACTCACGTTTTGCCGAAAGGACCCCTATAGGATTAGCTGAAGTGATAGAAAACTTTGACCATCAAGATTTAATCGACTTCTATCATAAATGGTACAGGCCTAACCTGCAAGCAGTAATTGTTGTAGGAGATATTAATGCCGTAGAGATCGAAAAAAAATCATAGAGAGGTTTTCCACAATCCCAAATCCTGAAAATGAAACGAAGAAGATATATTATACGGTTCCCGATAACAAGGAGCCCATTGTTGGATTTTTCACTGATCCTGAAACAAAAGCGAGCTCAGTAAGGATGACTGTAAAAATACCGCATCGCTCTGTTGCCGAAAGGCAAACACATGCATTTGTATACGATAAGCTTGTGGAAGAACTATTTTTAGAGATGTTTAAATCAAGATGTACGGAAAGAGCCAAAAAGACCGGTGCTGATTTTCGCGTAATCGTTCCGGTATTCGGTGAAATTGATTATACATGTAAAACTTTTACTGCAACTGCTATGCCTGCACACGGGAAAGATCTATACACAGCTCTCAATGGTGTTTAGAAGAAGTTGAACGTATAAGGCAACATGGAATGACAAGATTAGAATTGGATAATGCTAAAATATTGTAAGAGCAAACATCAGAAAAAACAATCTAATCAAGTGCAAAAACCGGCCAACAAAGATTTTGTTAATATTGCAGTAGAAAACTTTACACGGAACAAGGCACTTGTGAATCATACAGAATTAATGGATCTGACATACTCAATGTTAGACAAAATGAAAATTTCAGATATTAATGACAACATTGAAGTCTTTTTAAATAAAAGCAACAGGATAATAATCTTTGCTGCACCGGAAAGTGACAAAGAATCACTTCCTTCAGCCACTGAGGTGTTAGGGCTCGTTAAATCAGTCCAAAATAAAGCTCTAGAACAATATAACCCTGTGATCAAAAAAAGAACTTGCTCTCTCAGTACCAATAAATCCAGGTAGAATTTCAGGTTTCCGCCAGATAAGTGCAGCTGACTTTGGCATTAAATATAAAGTACCACTTGATTCAACCACTGAGATCAAGCTTGAAAATGGAGCAAGGGTCATATGGAAAGAATCGTACGGAAACGGTAAAAAGTTAGGCTATCAGCCTTTACTCCGGGAGGTTATGCTCGTCCTCACTCCATAGAGGAGATTATGATTCTGAAAAATTACATGAGGTACTATAATGTAGCCAACTTAAACTGGAATGAATTGAGGGAATGGAAACATACCAATAGCATCAGATTAAGCCAGTCAGTCAACAGAAGAACAGATAACTATTCAGGGGGGGATTTTTATCCGCAAAAAAAAGTGAAAATTTCTTTAAACTGCTCTACTCCCATTTCACTGACGTTTCTGCAGACCAAACAGAGCTCAGTAAGTTCCAACAACTATTTTTAAAGACTATCGGAGAAGAAAAAAAATGAAACAAAACTATTTGAGGATTCAGTTAAGAGACTTAGCTACTCTTCCGATCCTCTTAAAACTAACTTCGATACTCTATATATTCAGTCAATTAATACGGAAAAATTAAATAAACTTTATAAGCGTCATTTTTGTAATCCAGCTGAGTTTACATTCATATTTACCGGCCCTATGCCTGTTAAAGATGCTGTCCCTTTAATAGAAAAATATTTAGCCTCTATTGCTGTCAATCACCACGCACAAGAAAAAAATTTTGGAATACAAAGATCCTGAATTAAACAGAGGAAAAGTAGAACTTTTTTTATAATGCGAAAAACACAATAACATCGAAGGCTTCAGTATCTATCACTTACCATACAGATATTGAATATAGCTCAACAAATTATGCAAACACGCTGTTTTACGTGATATATTATCCAGAAGATGTTATCAAAGCATTCGCGAGGACAGAGGAGGCACCTATCATGTCGCTGTATCCGCATCACTCATCAGACACCCTCAATCGCAACTTGTTGTAAAGATTGAATTTGAGACTAATTCTTCAATGATTCCTGAATTATTGAAAGTTGTACAGCATGAAGCAGATCTATTAGCAAAGGATGGACCTACCATAAAAGAGATTGATGAAGTAAAGAAATATCGGGAAAAGCCCTGAATAATAATAAGATTATTCCCTGGTCTACCATCATTACCCAATCAATATTAAATGAAGAATTTCTGGATACTAATGATTCTGAATTGTTGGATGAGGTTAATGCAGCAAGGATACATAATCTGGCTAAACAACTATTTGGCTCAGGTAATAAAATGACTTTTGTCTTTGATCCCCGGGATAGCACAGTTGAACAATAAAAGGGTCAACCTATCTCAAGCGTTACCGACGTAAATCATTATATACAACTTCCCGATTGAAGAAATTTCAATCGGGAAGTCTTTATTAAACTATTCATGAGTCCTCTCCGAAAACCTCAAAACCCAATTTTATCGGTTTGCAACTTATTGAATATCAATGATCATATTGTGAAATTTTTAAGAAAAAGACTTATTGGAGGAGACTCGTTCATTTATTTTTCAATTTTAATTTTATAATACTTCGGTAATTTTTTTTAAATTAGTTCTTGTAATTCACTGAATATCAATAGAGTATGGCACTTTTAGAGGGTCTGATATAAATTGTTGACTGTCAGCATTATAAATGAAGTTTTAACGAAGTATTAATTTTATATAGCTAAAAAGTTAAACTTGAAGATCCGGTACAAATTGCAATATCATACACTATCACGAAACTTATTTGTATGGTTGAAAAAAAATGCTGAATTTTCAATAGTATACCTTTACCTGAAAAAAAGTTGACTCTTGAAACAACACTCCTTTCCAAACATCCATGTAGACCATACAAAATCTATTTTAAAAAGAGTTTATGTAAATTTTAAACATATTCTTATAAAAGAATATTAAAAATTTCATAACTTTGCAAATAGATTTTTGAATTTGCTGGTTGAATCTACCTTTTACTATTATATTATTTAGATTTTATCATGCCACAAAATTTAATCGTACTTACCGAAAGGGTTCTTCTTGAGGAGCAAATAAAAACAAAAGTTCTTGCCAACGCCGACTTAAGCCGACTTGATGTTTCAGGACTTGACTTCTCAGATTGTATGTTGAGCAACATAATATTTTCTTCCGAAAACAATACTCATAAAGAAATAACCGATGTGTCATTTTGCAATCCAATGTTACATAATGTTTTCTTTATTCCGGGCAACAAAATCAGAAATCAGTAGCGTTTTACGAACCCAAACATATACTTGAAATAAGTATGAACCATAAGCAACAAGCGCAACTAAGGCAAGCACAACCAATGCAAGCGCAAAAAGCGGAAACCAAAACCCGGGATAACCACACCATGCAAGAGAACCGCTGCAAAAAAATGCGGCGCTTCTTATTCAAGTGATGACAAGTTTTGCTCCGAATGTGGTTGCTCTCTAAACTTAACCACCTGCCATAAGTGCGGAGCCGGTATAAAGGCCGGCATAGAGCTGTGTCCACAATGTGGAGAAAATCTGCTGTTGGAAATCTGTCCTTTCTGCGGAAGTTCTGTCAGTAGCACCGATCTGTTTTGTTCCGAGTGTGGAAATCCCAAATCGGGTATCACCTGTTCAAACTGCCAAACGCTGAATTTCAGAAGTTTCTGTCGAAAATGCAATGCTCCTCTAAACGCACGGGCACGGCAAGCTCTCCTTATTGCTAAGAAAGATCCGATAGTAAAAAGACAGTCGTGTTGATCGAAGAGCTTGCTCAATTAGAAGAGTATATTTTAAGTCAAACGCAAGAGGCCAAAAAAAGAACAACTATCGGAAGAGGATTTGAATTTGGTAAACGAGCATAAAGAGTTGCTTGCGTCCATCCGAGGAATGAAGTTGGAAAAAGAAAAACCACAACCTAAACTCAAACCTCAACCAAAGCCTGAAAACAATAGCAAGATATCTTTCTCTATACATGCCTTAAGCAAAGAGGAAGCGATGGAAAAGTACAAAGAGAAACTAAAAGAGATGCAGGAAACGTTATCAGCAATGATACCCGATGCGGGTATGACGCCGCAAATGCAACGCGACTTTCATTCGGCACGAAAGTAGAGATAGAAGTACTTACCAGGCAGAAAGTACCCATAGGGTGGCGGTGTAAAGCCTACGGCTGTCTTCACTCGCAACCCAATGAGTGCGTAAACCTTTTTCAGGTGGAGAGTGGATTTATGAAGAACGTGAAATATTGACAAGGACGTGGGGGGGACATAAATAAAAATAAGCAAAACCTGTTTACTATCAATAAAACCATTCGGCAATGGATAAAACACTTAGGCCCGACAGTAAAACCATAAGAGCTACCGAAAGAAAATCCAACGTTTCGCCAACAGAGAGAACCTTGCGACCGAACGAAGACAGAACCATTCGCAAGGCACAAAGGCAAACGGGAGGAGAAAACAGCACGTACAAATGAAGCCAAAACACTTAGAAAACCAAACAGCAGTCCGAAACAGCTCACACTATACAAACAACAGCCACGGAGTTTACAATAAAAATAAACCATACACGGTTGTGAACGTAATTTCGGAAGGGACAGGCGAAGCACAGATATATCTTGTAGAACATGAAAAAGATCAATCTGTGCTGAAACTATATTATCCCAACCTGATGCCGCCTCCCAATTTTACAATCATTGAATCAGTTAAAAGTTATGCCGAAACAGGATCCTTTGTTCAAGTGTTCGACTGTGGCGAGTGGATTGACCCGGCAACAGGCATGAAACGAATTTACGAACTGATGGAATATTGTACCGGAGGTTCGTTGGAACAGCTCAATGTAAATAAAGACGAAAAACTGATAGGCGAAATAGCCTTGCAATGTGGCGCATCTATACAGTTCCTAAATAGCAAAGGGGGGGTCATACACAGAGACATAAAACCAGCCAACTTCTTTTTTTGCCGATGACACCAAAGGGGGGTTGAAACACTTCGCCTTGCCGATTTTGGTATTGCTATAAATACGGACAAGGAGGGCATAGCCGAAATAAAGGCTGATTCGCAACTGCGTACACCTGTATATACAGCTCCTGAGTATTATTATACCATTGACGGCAAAATCCAATTCGATTACAAATCCGATTTTTATTCCCTTGGAATGATGTTGCTGGTGCTTTGGGACGGCGAAAAAAAATATTTACTCTTAAAGAGTACGAACTTAGGAATCTGAAGATACACGGCAACTTGCCATACCCGACAGATATTTCGGATAGGACCTTACAACTGTTTAAAGCTCTTACGGACCCAGATCCGAGATCACGAGCCGACTACCACGACATCATTCGTTGGGTGAAAGGAGAGAATATTTACGAGTTGAAGGAGAAAACAAGTGAAGGGTTTAATATCTTGTTCGACCCGGCCAACAACCTTACTGCCACTTCTGCCGAAGAGTTGGGGGGGCAGTTTATGTACGACAATCAGGGACTGGCTGCCAAATATTTGTATTCGGGTAAAATAGCCGAATGGCTTACCGGTAACAAAAGACCCGATTTGGCGGTAGAGATGGAAGACATCGTTGAAAACCAATTCCCCAAAGACAAGGAAGCGGGTACTCTGACTGCGTGTTTCTTTTGAATATGATTATCCCATACTACGATGTTAACAACCGCCCACACTCCACTCCCATATCTATTGCCCAATCGCTAAACGAGAACGCTGAATACTATGCGGCCGCGTTAGCCAATAATAACGACCGGCTTTTTTTTATTCCTTAGCTCTCACGGCTCAAGGAATTTAACGGAAAGATTCGCTCCGCTTTTCAAGAAAAAGAACGACAACATAGAACCGTTGCGTCAGCTTATTTATACCTTAAATCCACAGGCACCGTGGATACTTACCAACGAAGAAAACGAGGTGTTTGAATGCCACACCATTGACGATGTTATAAATGCCAATTACAAAGAAACACTTTCCGATGAATCGTGGAAAAACCTTCTCGAAGAGTCGTTTTTACTGTGGGTTCGCAACCAGAACCCGGCGGTAGAGGGTAGAATTCGCTCGCAAGAGGGACACGATGAAAATGCGTGGTGCGTATTGTACTACCTGAGCCCGAAAGTATCATATAACCTGAGTCTTGAAGAAGATTCCGACACCTATTTCTTTACGTCTGCCGAAATAGGAGAATACATGAATAA
>JMBV01000475.1_pt1 | contig 12557 bp, 20 predicted proteins | sample 616531 | NCBI WGS metagenome assembly JMBV01 (sample SAMN02727904, study PRJNA239997) | anaerobic digester metagenome | biome: anaerobic digester; isolation source: mesophilic anaerobic digester inoculated with municipal waste water sludge... | place: Germany: Bielefeld University, CeBiTec ... | reverse complement strand
CCCTATTACCTGTAACTCCCCCCCTCGGGCCAGTACAGGTTTTAATATATTTGATGCATCTATAGCTCCTTCTGCTGCCCTGCACCTATTATAGTGTGAAGTTCATCTATAAATAATATTATATTCCCATCTTCTTTTATTTCTTTCATTACGGCCTTCAGTCTTTCTTCAAATTCTCCTCTATACTTTGCTCCTGCAATCATTCCAGGTAAATCTAATGTAACTACTCGTTTATCTTTTATTATCTCTGGTACTTTCCCTTCTACTATCTTCTGAGCTAATCCTTCCGCTATAGCAGTTTTACCTACTCCTGGTTCCCCCCCAATTAGTACTGGATTATTCTTGGTTCGTCTACTTAATATTTGATTACCCTTTCTATCTCTTTAGTCCTACCAATAACTGGATCTATTTTCCCATCTATAGCTAACTGAGTTAAATCCCTACTATATTTATCTAAATTAGGGGGGGTGGCTTTGCCAACACCATCTTGGGATGAAGTTGATTTAGACTGATTATCCGAGAGCATCTCTAATATATTTTGTCTTAACTTTTCTATATTTACCCCCCCAAGTTTATTTAAAACTACTATAGCAACTCCTTCTCCTTCTTGCAGTAATCCCAATAATATATGTTCAGTACCTACATAGTTATGTCCTAAATTTCTAGCTTCTAGAAAGCTTAACTCAAATATCCTCTTAGTCCTAGGGGGTAAAGCCCATAATATCTGCAGCATAACTGCCCTGTCCAATAGCTTTTATTACCTCATTTCTTGCTCCTTCTAGGGTAACCCCCCCATATTATTAAGGGCTACAGCTGCAATCCCTTCTCCTTCTGCTAATAAACCTAATAATATATGCTCTGTTCCCACATAGTTATGACGTAATTTTTTTGCTTCTTCTTGGGCTAATAGTATGGATTTTTGAGCCCTTTCTGTAAATCTTCCAAACATTGCCATATTATCCCTCCTATTCTATATCTTTTAAGCTATCTCTTATGATAGTGGCTCTTTTTATATCTCTTTGATTTTTGTTTAATTCCATATTAAGTTTTTCCTGAATACTAGCTGGCTGTATTTCTATCATAAGCTTAGTTATATCTCTAAAATGTATATTTTTGATTATACCCAATTCCATACCTAATCTTACATTAGATAGATGGTACATAGCTTCTTTAGAAGATATAACTCTAGCGTATTTTAATATTCCTAAAGATCTAAACACTCTATTTTCCAATTGATCTTTTTGCCTACTCATAAGACTATCTCTTATATCTCTCTCTTTGTTTATTACCTGATATATCACATTTTTTTAACTTTTCTATTATTTTTTTTCTTCTTCTTCTCCTAAAGTAATTTGATTAGATATTTGGTATAGATCTCCTAATGCTTCTGTTCCTTCTCCATATAGACCCCCCCTTACAGTTAATCCAATTTTATTTAATCCTTGAATCAAATTTCCCACATATCCTGACATTACCAAGGATGGTATATGGACCATAGCAGATGCCCTAAGTCCAGTACCCACATTAGTTGGGCAAGCGGTCAAATAACCAAAATCTTCATGGAAAGCAAAATCTAAAATGCCATCAAGAAAATCATCTATATCATTGCTATATTTCCACCCTTCCTCAAAATTTAATCCTGGAGCAATACTTGAGTTCTTAGATGATCCTCTTCATTTATCATTATGGTAACTACCTGATCATCTCTTAACAGGAAACTACCTAGATCAGCCCTTTGAATTAGTCCAGGGCTAATCAAATGTTTTTCCATATAGCTAACCCTTTCTATAGGGCTTAAATTACTTATTCTAATAAATTTATAATTATGATTGTTAGAGATGTTTTTCATAGCATTGAGCACTTCTTGAGTAAGCTTTTCCGATTCCTCTATACTCATTCTCTGAGGAATCTATAGTTATCTAAATTCCTAGCAATTCGTACCCTAGTACTAACCACTACATCTTCTTCAATTCCAGAACCCTCAAACCATGTAGTCATATATATCACCTCTTTATCCATCTAACTTCTTTTCCAGCTCATTGATTTTATCTCGAACTATTGCTGCCTCCTCAAAAGCCTCTCTAGCTACTAATCTTTCTAGCTCTTCCTTTAATCTACCAATCTCCTTTTTGGTTATAATGTCTTGACTTGCTCCTTTTGGTATCTTTCCTATGTGTTCATCATGTCCATGAATTCCTTTAAACAGAGGATGTAATTTAATCTTAAATGTATCATAACATTTAGGGCATCCAAATTTCCCTGTTTGTTTAAATTCAGAATAACTTAAACCACAACTAGGACATGTAGTATTAAATGTTTCTTCTTTTATAGGTTCACTTTGTAAACTATCTATTAATCCAGTTAATAGTTTATGGAAAGAAAATGTGGTATCAAATTCAAGTTCTTGATTGACCAGTGCACATTCTTCACATAGATGCAATTCTTCCATCTCTCCATTTACTATTTTGGTATAGTGAACAGTAGCAGCCCTTTTATTACAAATCTGGCATAGCATATTATCGCCTCCTATTATCTCATTACGATCAATAACATATTTTTAAGTATGTCAGCTCTTAGCTTGTTTTTATTTGTAGTAGCATTTCTTAAAGCATTGTCCTCTATTGCTGCCTTCATCATATAGCCTTCTCTTAAAGAAATTATCTCCTCTTCTACTAGACCTTCTATTATATGATAAGCCTTATTCTTTGTAATGGAATCTCCTATAGCATTTATGATTAAATCTTCCATAGCTTCATCTTCTTCAATTCCTACCTTTACTATCTTTATATACCCACCACCACCTCTCCTACTCTCAATATAATATCCTTTATAAGGAGTAAATCTAGTAGTTAACACATAATTAATCTGAGATGGTGCACATCCAAATTGCTCAGCCAATTCATTTCTCCCTATTTCTATTATGCCATCTTCCGCTTCTTCTAACATTTCCTTTATAAAATTTTCAATGATATTACTAATTCCTGGCATTGGCCTCACTCCTTTAACTTTGACTTTGACTATCTTTGTCTTTTATTATATTATGCAATATTTTTCAAACTTTTTCAATAGCTATTTTATATATACTCTATAATTCCCCCCCTTTGTTCTGTTTATATTTTCTGTAAAGTAAAAAAAGGCCCGATTAAATTATCGAACCCTTTCTTTTTCTTTTATTCTTTTTCCCTTTTAGCTTCTTCTATTATTTTTTTTCTGCAATGTCAGAAGGTACTTCTTCATATCTTGCGAATTCCATAGTGAAACTTCCCCCCCTGGCTTGGGTCATGCTCCTTAAGTCTATAGCATATTCAAATAGTTCTGCTTGAGGGGGCTTCTGCTATGATAAGCTGTGAACCATCAGCTTGAGGTTCCATGCCTAAAATTCTTCCTCTACGTTTATTCATATCCCCCCCATTACATCCCCCCCATATATTCTTCAGGGACTAATACTTCTACCTTCATAATAGGTTCTAATAATATAGGATTAGCTTCTTCTATTCCTTTTTTTAAATGCAATAGATGCTGCAATTTTAAAGGCCATTTCATTGGAATCTACAGGATGGTATGAACCATCAAATAATGTAGCTTTTACATTAACTACTGGATAACCTGCAAGTACTCCATTTTCCAATGACTCTCTTAGACCTTTCTCAACTGCTGGGAAAAAGTTTTTAGGTACTGCTCCACCAAATACTTCTTCTTCAAATACAAATTCTTCCTCTGTTGGTTCAAATCTTATGTGAACATCTCCATACTGTCCAGCCCCCCCACCAGATTGTTTTTTTATGTTTCCCTTGAACACTGGAAGTACCTTTAATAGTTTCTCTATATGCAACCTTTGGAGTAGTTAAAGTCACATCAACTCCAAAGGCATTTTTTTTAATTTATCCTTTATTACGGCCAATTGCATATTGCCTTGACCTCCTATCAATAGCTGCTTTGTTTCTGAATTTCTTTCAATGATAAAGGTTGGATCCTCTTCTATAAGCTTTTGTAAAGATGAGCCTATCTTTTCTTCGTCTCCCTTGGATTTAGGTTCTACTGCAAAGTATAATGTTGGTTGTGGGTATTCTATTCTTGGATATAATATTGGATTGGATTTACTGCATATAGTGTCTCCCGTTTGGGTTATCTGAAGTTTAGATGTGGCTCCAATATCTCCAGCTAGTATTTCAGATACTTCTATTTGATTTTTCCCTCTTAAAATAAATAAGCCTCCTAATTTTTCTGTTGCATCCTTGCTAGCATTATATATTTCGTCGTCTTTTGTAATTTTACCTGACAATACCTTAAACAATGAAAGCTTCCCAACAAATGGGTCTACGATTGTTTTAAATACTATAGCTGAAAATGGTTCATTTACATCTACTTTTCTTTCTATTTCTTCATCACCTTTTTTTACCTACATATGGTCCTACTTCCGTTGGATTAGGCATATAGTTTTTAGCTATATTTAGTAAAAAAATCTACTCCTATTGCATTTTCTGCTGAACCTACAATTATAGGTACTAAATCTCCATTCATTATTGAGAGCTTTAAACCTTTTCTTATCTCTTCTATAGTAAAGGATTCTCCCTCAAATATTTTTCCATCAATTCCTCATCAGTTTCTGCCACCTTTTCCATCAATGATTCATTTATAGATGAAATATCATTTTGAAGCTCTGCTGGTATATCTACTTCTTTTGCATCTTTCCCATCGTATTCATAAGCTATTTGATCTATTACACTAACAAATCCTTTAAAATTTTCAGCTTCACCTATTGGCAGTGTAAAAGGTACTACTTTATTGCCAAAATGGTCTTCAATAGCTTCTAATACCTTTTTAAAGTTAACATTTTCCTTATCCATCTTATTTAAAAAAAATCATCTTAGGGATATTATGTTCTTCTGTATACTTCCATGCTTTTTCCGTACCAACTTCCACTCCTGAAGAAGCATCTATTAATAAAATAGCTCCTTCACTAGCTCTCAGTGCACCATACATTTCTCCTGCAAAATCAAAATATCCAGGAGTGTCTAGAAAATTATATTTGATATCCTGCCATTCAGCTGGAATCACAGCTGTTCCAATTGATACCTTTCTTGCTATTTCCTCTTTATCAAAGTCTGATACAGTATTTCCATCGTTTACTTTTCCTTGTCTTTTAGTTACACCTGTAACATATAGTATAGCTTCTGTTAGAGTTGTCTTGCCACTATCACTATGACCTATTAAGCTTAAGTTTCTAATCTTGTCTGATTGATATACTTTCATTAATACCTTTCCCCTTAACCAGCATTTTTGTTTATGTTAAAGATTTTAATAGTAAAACCTTTTAAACCTAAAAACACTATTGGAATCCTATATCAATAAAAATATTTATAACTATCCTTATAGATTATATCATGAAACTATGATTTATCATAGTATTTTTTTATTGTTAGAACAATTATACATTAATATAATCTTTAATCATATTAATTAGGTAAAATTAGAAAAATATACCTTTGATAAAACTAATAGGATGTTTACATCATAGGGTAAAATATCATTAAAAATGAAAAAAAATAAAAAGGACCAATTGGTCCTTTTTAATAAATTATATGACTAAATATATTCTATACATTATATTTTACTATAATACTTGGATCTAATACCCTGAAGGTAAAGGATTCAGTGATAAAAAAATGTTATTTCTCTATTGTCATTATATTGATATCCAAGGGATAGATCTTCTCCCAAGGTTAATTCTAAATCCTCGTGGTCATAAGGTACCAACAAAGCTCCATCTAAAACATGGCTATAGATAATTTTATTGTCTATTAATTCTTCTATTCTCCTTTTTAGAGGATATCCAGTTTCCGTAGATATAATTCTTTTATAGGCTTCTTCTCCAACGATTAATGTGAAGGGGCCTTCTTGATAAACCTCTTTAAGTTTTATCAAACCTGTAGCTATAGAGTCCATGATAGCCCTAGGATCCTTACCAAAATCAATAGTTCCACCTTCTGCTATCTGGACCATACCCTTAATATGAGCACTTTCTAATCCATTGTATATTGCATTTTCTTCAAATAGAGCAATCTTTTTGGCTGCTTCTTCTAATGGTTCATAGTCTATATCCTTTGCACCCCCCCTTAGAATATTATCTAATTCCCATTTATCCATTTTAAATTCTACTCTAACTTCTGTTAAAGGTAGTACTTGATAAGTACCATAGCATAAATCTCCATCTTCTTCTATATCCCTAATCTTCCTTGGGATATTACATTGTATTGAAGTCCTCTAGGTCCTTCTACCCTAACTACCTTCCTTGCAGATAAATAAGTCTTAAAAACCTCCATTAATCTTTCTTCCATTTCATCCCAAGCTTCCTTGGGTATTGGTGCAAGTTCCTTATATAGCATCCTATTCACTCCCTTATTTTAAATCTCCAACATTTAATCCAGTTTTACCTTCTACATCTTTATTATCCGTTTCCTTGCCCATAGCTATTTCTTCAATACTAGCAATAGGTCCCTCTGTAAATAAGTAAGTCCTCAACTCCTCATCCCAAACAGGCATATTTCTCCTTAACCATTCTAAAGTCATGCATACGTGCTCAATTTCTTCATCCCTATTGTGGGCCATAATGGCTTTTAGCTCTTCATCATTAGTTGCTACTACCCTTTGATTGTACCAATCTACTGCCTCTACTTCTTCCTTTAAGCTATTTAAAGCCCTTACTATATCCATTGCCTTCTCATCTAATAATTCTACCGGCTCATGATATTGACTCATAAACATATCCCTCCTATTTTTAATGCTATATTATTATTACCCAATTTTCTTAAATTTAACTACTATTATTATCTTTCTGAAACTCCTTATATAATAAACTAGGTTGAATATCAGTATTGTTTTGATATTTTCCACTATTATATTCTTCATAATCTCCATATATGCTGTGATAATATATTTGGCAGATTTCCACATTGGGATAAATTCTCACTGGTTGAATACAAAATATTTCTAAAGTCCAATATCCACTAAAACCCACATCCCCCCCAAAACCTGCTGTTACATGAACAAACAAACCTAATCTCCCTACAGAAGAACGACCTTCTAGCATAGGTGCATACTTATCTGTTTTGGTATATTCCACTGTTCTACCCAAATATAGTCTATTAGGCTCTAAAACTAATCCTTCTTCTGGAATATAGATTTTCTTTGTAGCATTAGGCTTTTTCATATCCAAAACTGGTTCTTCATAAACCAATAATTCATTATGCAATCTTAGATTGTAACTATTAGGGTTTAATTGCTCCTCATTAAAAGGCTCTATGATTATCTCTTTGCCAATCCTTTTTTTTATTTCCTTTCCAGATAAAAGCATAATCTCCTCCTAATTCTTTTGTGTATTTATATAAATATATACCCACGTTTTGTATTATCTTCTCTATTCTATCAAAACTTTAGCAATTCATCATCTATTTGTAGAAGCTGGGAGAATCTTTGCTAAAAATGGTTAAAAGTACCACTTTAGAGAAAACTCTTCTCCGCTTATAACCTTAAATAGTTCTTCATATTTGTATAGTCCTGAAGGTTTGATTACCTTATCTATTAGAAATTCTCCAAATTCCTTTGGCTTTTCAGATATGGAATTAACACCGTAATCTCTACAAAATACTTTTCTTAACATTTCACAGGTTACATCTCCCATGAAATAGTTGTGCATATATATGGGATGGGTAGTGTAGTGAATTCTATATCCAAAAGGAGGGGCTTCATCGTAGGGTTTGTCTCCAAATAATTCTTCATAGGTTTTAAAATATAAATCATATATATCCTCTATAGAATCTATATCATTTCTGTATAAAGCATGATCAAAGAATATATTTCCTACAAATCTTAAATAATTAAGCTTTTCATACTGAGCCATTTCTTTAAATTCTTCTTCTACAGCCTCATCAAAGAAATTTTTATAAAACAATTCATCATATAAAAAGCTGCCAAATAGATTGGCTATTCCTTCCGTTACTATTCCACTTATTCCATTGTTTAATATTATCTCATTAGGATCTTGTAAGTAGGAATGGACTCCATGACCTGTTTCGTGTAATAGAACTTTATATTCGTTGTACTGGTTTTTTACATTGGCAAGTATTCTAGAATCTTTCCCAGTTTCTATGGTAAAATTGTACCCCATTCTGATTTATTCCTTCTTGGGAATATATCATAAGTTATATTATATTCATCAATATCTATACCAAAGTTTACAAAAAAAATCTCTAATTATATTATAATAATTGGACATATCTACAGTAGTATTTAATGAAGGGGATATTTGAGACTTTATATATTCTTCATCCCAAGGATACATCTCCTCTTCATGAATATATCTATTGGCATATTGGCTTCTTCGTTCATTTAATAAATCAATATATTCTTCTAACTCTTCCTTCCAACCGTTAAATATATCTGGGCTAAGTTCATCTTTTTCCAGCTGATATTCTACAAAATCCTCCGAACCATAAGCTTTAGCCAATTGTTTTCGTAAATTAATAAGTTCAATAAAACCTCCATCTACTAGAGCATCATTTATCTGATTTCTCACAAAATAAGCCTTCTTCCTAAGCTTTCTATCCTCTTCCTTAGAAAGTATCTGATCAATTTCTACTGAAGTTACTTCTTTACCATCCATATTAAATCTAAAAGTGTTTAAAATCTTAGATAGTTTATTGGTTTTCTTTGAAATTTCTAAATTTAACTCATTTATTTCATCACTTAAATGATAGGGTTTAAATATATTGTACGCTATCTCCATTCGTCTACTATCTATAGGATCTAAATCCTTTTCTTTATACTCACACACTATTTCATAGTTTTTTTTCATCTTGTAAAAAAAATCCATAATATCCTTATAAGCCTCTTCAATACCAAAATCATATCCTGTAGTATACTGAACCCAGCTTAATTTACTTGATTTCACTTGTAAATTTTTTTAACTGTTGAAACAATTGTTCAACTTCTTTTATACTCATGTAAAAACCCCCCTTAATATTTGTTATATTTATTATATCATTAGAGACTCTAAACGATAAGAAGGTTTCAAAAATATAAGGGCTTTAAAAAGCCCTTATATTTATATTTTCTCTAACTTTATTCCTGTAATATGACCATTTAAATCATATTTTTCAAAAGAATCATCCTCTACCCTTTCAATGGATTTAGCCAAAGTTTCTTCCTTTATATAATCTTCATATAAGCTTACTGCCTTTGCTATTTCATCATCACCATCGTAATATATATTTATATTATCTAAAACTTCATATCCATTATTCTTTCTTATCTGCTGTACCTTTGATATAAACTCCCTTGCATATCCTTCATTTAACAAATCCTCTGTAAGGGTAGTATCTAATATCACAAATAAATTATTATCCCTAGCTACATCAAACCCTTCTTTTGGTGATATAGTAACCATTACATAGTCCTTTGGAATTTCCACATCTTCTCCATCTAAATTTAATACTAAAGTTTCACCAGATTCTAATTTTTCAACGGTTTCACGAGGATCCAATTGATTTAATACTTTACTAAAGGATTTTATTTTTGACTCTAATATAGGTCCTGCTACTTTGAAATTTGGTTTTAATGTATAATTCATGTATTGACTTAAATCTTCTTCAAATTTTACTTCCTTTACATTTAATTCTTCTTTAATTAGTGGTACTAAATTATCAATTGTCTCTTCATACTTCCCATCTATTAGGACACTTTGTAAAGGTTGGCGTACCTTTATTTGAGCCGATTCTCTAGAAGCTCTACCTAATCCTACTAAATCCCTTACTAGATCCATTTTTTTTCTCTAGTTCTAAATCTATTAGCTCCTCATCACATTCTGGGTAATAATCTAAATGTACTGATTCCTTATCTGTTAAATTTCTATAAAGTTCTTCCGCTGTAAAAGGTACAAAGGGTGCTATCATTTTACTTAACCCTACTAATACTTCATATGTGGTATTGTATACGGCTTTTTTTGTCATCGTCTAACTCCGTTGACCAAAATCTCCTTCTTGTGCGTCTAATATACCAATTAGATAAATCTTCAATTGCAAATTCCTGTATTGCTCTTACAACCTTGGTTAGTTCAAATATTTCCATATCCTCTCTTACTCGTTTTATCAAATTATTGTACTTGGAAAGAATCCATCTGTCAATTTCTTCTCTTTCTTCATAAGGAATAAAAAAAATTCCCTTGGATCTATATCATCAGTATTGGCATATAGAGAGAAGAAATTATATACATTCCTAACACTCCTAAAAAAATTTACTTTCTACTTCTCTTAGTCCATCTTCATCAAATTTTGTAGGAGTCCATGGTGGTGATACATATATTAAATACCATCTTAATACATCTGCACCATATCTATCAAATAAGTCAAAGGGATCTACTGTATTCCCTCTAGATTTGGACATCTTTTTCCCATCTTTATCTAGTATCAAATCATTTACCAATACATTTTTATAAGGTGAAATTCCCGTTACAAATGTAGATATAGCAAGTAATGAGTAGAACCATCCTCTAGTTTGATCTATCCCTTCACAGATAAAATCTGCTGGGAAAAGTTTGTCAAAGTTTTCCTTGTTTTCAAAAGGATAATGATATTGGGCAAAGGGCATTGCTCCACTATCAAACCAAACATCTACTACATCCTTTTCCCTATTCATAATTCCACCACATTTTCACATTTAAAATGGACTTCATCTACATAAGGGCGATGTAATTCTATGGTTTCATCTATATTCTCTATAGCCTTTTCTACCAATTCACTTATGGAACCAACGCTTTCAATATGATTACAATCTTCACATCTCCATATGGGCAGTGGTGTTCCCCCCCAATATCTGCTTCTAGATATAGCCCAATCATTTAAGTTCTCTAACCAATTGCCAAATCTCTTCTCTCCAACAAAATCTGGATACCAGTTGACTTCATTGTTGTTTTTAATTAGCTGATCCTTTAATTTAGTCATCTCTATATACCAGCTAGGCTTTGCATAATATAATAATGGAGTGTGACATCTCCAACAATGAGGATAATTATGTTCCATTTTTTTGTTTCTTGTATAGTTTTCCATTGTCCTTTAACCACTGTATTATTTCTGGATCTGCATCCATTACAAATTTGCCCTTCCAAATGGTATCTGTAAACTTTCCTTCCTCATCTACTGGTTGCAATACTGGCAGATTATATTTTACCCCCTGTATTATAGTCATCTTCACCAAAAGCTGGAGCAGAGTGAACTATACCAGTACCATCATCTGTAGTTACATAATCTCCTAATGTGACGAAAAAAAGCTTTTTTTTGTCTTCACCAACTTCTATAAATGGAATTAGCTGTTCATATTCTATATACTCTAAATCCTTACCTTTGTATTCTTCAATTACCTCATAATCTTCTCCTAATACCTTATGGGCTAAAACTTTCCTACATAGTATATTTCATCATTTTGCTTTACCTTTAAATATACTTCTTCTGGGTTTACAGTAAGACATACATTACTTGGCAAAGTCCAAGGAGTGGTAGTCCAAGCAAGGAAATATTCATCTTTATCCTTTAGTTTAAATTTCACCACCACTGTTTCCGTCTTTATCTCCTCATAGCCTTGAGCTACTTCGTGGGAGGCCAATCCTGTCCCACAACGGGAACAATAGGGCAATATCTTGTGTCCTTCATATATTAGGCCTTCCTTGAAAAATTTGTCCAATATCCACCATACAGATTCAATATAATCATTTTCTAATGTAATATAGGGATTATCTAAATCAATCTCATAGGCCATCCTAGTGGTCATTTCCCTCCATAGCTTCTCATATTGAAATACCGATTCCTTACATTGTTTGTTAAATTCTTCAATTCCATATTCTTCAATTTCTTGTTTGTTCTTCAAATTTAACTTCTTCTCTACTTCAATCTCCACAGGTAAACCATGGGTGTCCCAACCTGCTTTTCTCTTAACCTGATAGCCTTCCATAGTCTTGTAACGACAAACTAGATCCTTCAGCGTCCTAGCCATTACATGATGGATTCCAGGCTTCCCATTAGCTGTTGGAGGACCTTCGTAAAATACAAAAGGTTTGTTTTCATCTCTAGTTTCTACAGATTTGTGAAGCAGATCTATTTCTTCCCAATATTTTGAAATCTGTTGTTCTCTTTCACTTACAGGTTCAGTAGATAGTTCTCTAAATCTAGTCAACTTTTTCATCCTTTCTATTTTAATAATAATAAAAGTCCCTAAGCTTAGCTTAGGGACGGATTTCCGCGGTACCACCCAAATTATAAGACGAACAAATCTATCTTATCACTCATTTAGTATAACGCCCTAGGCGTAGTATCCTACTAATATTTCAGATACTATGCTCCGAGGTGATTTTCGTAAAAAACTTACTGATGATCTTCCACCTGATGATCATCTCTCTATAAGTAAGGTTTTTACTACTATCCTCATCTTAGCATTTAATATTATATTTTGAGTACTAATATACATCAAAATAAGGACTTTTGTCAAGTTTTATATTATAGATTGGATAA
>JMBV01000474.1_pt1 | contig 12574 bp, 18 predicted proteins | sample 616531 | NCBI WGS metagenome assembly JMBV01 (sample SAMN02727904, study PRJNA239997) | anaerobic digester metagenome | biome: anaerobic digester; isolation source: mesophilic anaerobic digester inoculated with municipal waste water sludge... | place: Germany: Bielefeld University, CeBiTec ... | reverse complement strand
TTCATCTAGAGGTTTATTTCTAGTGTGAACCTTTAGGATTTCCTCTCTAGCTTTTACATCGGGAAGCCCTACATAGATTTGTCTATCAAATCTACCAGGCCTTAAAATTGCTGGGTCTAATATATCAGGTCTATTGGTAGCTGCCATTACTATAATACCTTCATTGGTACCAAAACCATCCATTTCAACTAGTAATTGATTTAAGGTTTGTTCTCTTTCATCATGGCCTCCACCTAGGCCTGCTCCCCTTCTTCTTCCTACTGCATCTATTTCATCTATAAAGACTATACATGGTGCATTTTTTTTCGCCTGTTCGAATAAATCTCTTACTCTACTGGCTCCAACTCCTACAAACATTTCCACAAAATCTGAACCAGAAATACTGAAAAATGGTACTCCTGCTTCCCCCCCAGCTACAGCCTTGGATAAATAGGTTTTACCTGTACCTGGAGGTCCTACTAATAGTACACCTTTCGGAATTCTAGCACCAATTTCTAAATATTTTCTTGGACTTTTGAGAAAATCCACAATTTCTTCTAATTCTTCTTTTTCTTCTTTTAAACCTGCCACATCGTCAAATGTAATTAGATTCTTATCGTCTTCTTTATGCATTCTAGCCTTGCTTTTCCCAAAGGACATTACCCTATTGCCTCCACCTTGGGATTGCTGCATTAGCATAAACCAAAATACTACAAACATTAAAACTACAAATATTGTAGGCAATATGCTAACGATCCAAGGCGTAGTAGGTTCAAGCTCACCTTTAAGAGATTTAATCTGCTTCGAATCAACTTTTTCCTTTAAATAATCCTCATAGAAGGTATTGCTCATATGCTTAGGAACTACAAATTCATATTGGGTTCCATCTTTAAGCTTCCCCTTAAATACATCTCCGCCATCGCTAATGCTCTGTATATTATCCTTTTCCAAATTATCTAGAAATTCAATTACATCCATTTCCCTTGCTGGTTCTACATCTTTGCTAAATGTAGACACTGCGAAAATTATTATGATAAATAGAAGCAAATAAAAACTACTGCCTCTAAAAATTTCCTCAATCCTAGTCCTCCCTTCTGTCTAAAATTAACTCATATTCTCCAATTATAGCATATCTAAACTTAAAGTACAACGAGTTTTTTTTAGCTATAAACTTCCTCTTTTAATGCCGCCACATAGGGTAAATTTCTATATTTTGTGCATAGTCTATTCCATAGCCTACTACAAATTCATCAGGAATTACAAATCCCCTATATTCTACTGGGACTTCGGTTTTCCTCCTATCTGGCTTGTCTAAAAGGGTACATGCTTTCACTGATTTTGCCCCCCCTCTTTTATTTAAATTATCCATTAAATAGGATAGTGTAAGACCAGTATCTATAATATCTTCTACTATTAAAACATGTTTTCCCTCTATACTTCCATCTAAGTCTTTTAGCAGTCTAACTACTCCAGTAGAAGTAGATGAGGAGCCATAACTAGATACAGCCATAAAATCCATTTCTACTGGCATTCCAATATTTCTAGCCAAATCTCCCATAAATATTACAGCACCCTTTAATATTCCAACTAAAATTAATTCCTCGTCTTTATAGTCTTCTGTTATTTGTTTCCCTAATTCCTCAACCTTTGCCTCAATTTCCTCACTAGTTACAAGTATTTCCTTTACAAAGTCTTCCATAATGATCCTCCTCAAACTAAATATTTTCAAAAGATATTCTTAATACCTTTTTTTTGTACCTTCTGTTATTTTATATAAATCACTAATCCTGTAACCTATTACCCAAATTATATTATTTTTATCAATTAAAATTGGAATCTCATCTCTTTTATCCTTTGAAACTTTTTCATCTATAAAATAATCCTTAATTTTTTTTACTTCCTATCATGCCATAAGGAGTGAATCTATCTCCAGCTTTTCTATTTCTAATATATAATTTCCCATTTATTTTTTTCAAAATCAAAATACTTAGTAAAATTATCTATATTATTATAATCTATATTATTTGCAGGTATTACTTCTGTAGTAATTTTCAAGCCCAATGCCTCAATATATATAATATCATCTATGGGAATTTCATATAGATAATCCTTTTTTTTCTAAATCTCGTTTTTTTTCTATAATTATTTCCTCATAATTTGTTCTAGCTATTAAATTGTCTACTAAATTTATACTCTTTCCTGTATTACCCTCTATAAATAATTCTAATATGGAAATTATATGTCTTTCTGTAATTCCTTGTATACTGCCATTTATATCTATTATAGAATTCCTGATTATTCTCTGCTGTATACTCTGCTCTTCTTTTAAAAAAATCCTCTCTATTTAAAATTATACTATGTTTTCCCTTTTTTTTCATCATATTATTATAGCTTTTTTTCCGTATATTTTTCTAAAAAAAATCGCTATCAATGGTGGCAATTCTAGAAGTCCTCCATAAAGTATTTATAATATTGGGATTAAAATTCTCTTCTATATAGGGGGGGATTAATTCTAATCTCACTTTGTTTCTATTATATATAGGCTCTAAATTAGTCTTGTCTAATCTAGTTTCTATATTTCTATCGTCTAAGTATTTTTCTATTTCTGCTCTATGAATATTTAAAATAGGCCTAATTATATCTTCTGAAATAAAATCCATTCCCCCCCTAAGACCATCTATGCCTGTCCCTCTAAAAATTCTCATCAATAAAGTTTCTGCCTGATCATTTTTATTATGGGCTACTGCAATTTTCCCCCCCCACCTATTTTCCTAAGAATTTCATGAAAAAAAGCCATAGCGAAGTTTCCGACCAGCTTCTTCTGAGGAAATACCTTTATCCTTAGCATATTGATTCATATTTACTTGTATAGAGTAATAGGGTAGATTTAATTTCTTAGCCAATTTCTCTACAAAAATTTCATCTGCTAAGGCCTCTTTCCCTCTTACTCCATGATTTACATGAGCAATATGGATATTAAAGTCTATTTCCTCTATTTCCAATAATACATATAGAAGTGCCATAGAATCTGGTCCTCCCGAAAGACCTATTACCACATTATCTCCATTTTCAATTAAATTGTACTCCCTAATATTATTTAAAACCTGTTCCTTCACTAGCATCACCTATAATAGTTTGTTCCCTCTTAATCTTATATGAATCTTCCTAGGATTTCAACAAATTTACAATTAATATGAAATAAAAATTCTTCTTAGGCCAATTACAAAAATAAAAACAAAACTGACTATGGAAAAAAAATTAATATATAGTCAATTTTGTCTAAACTTCTATTGGGTTTCCCTTTAGCTAATAATCTTTTTAGAGCACTTTCATATTGAGCAAAATTTTTAAACCTACCCCTTAATCCCCTTATAAGAAAATATCTTTCTCTTCTATTTATGGGGGGGAATTTCTGTATATTGGCTATTAACTCTTCTAAATTATATTGTATAGGATTATATTCAAATTTTCCAATTAAATTTATAAGGACCATATTTATACTAAATAATATACTTTTTTTCTAAACTATATTTGTATTCCACATTCCAAGAATTAATATTATAAACTTGAGTGTATTCCTTAGTAGGCTGGTTTTTTTCGATTAGGGAACCATGGTCTATTAAATAAATATCTCCAGCCCTAGTCAATAAAATGTTTTCTAATTTTATATCAGTGTATTTAAAGCCTAAATTATCTATTTCTTTCATTATATATAATAGCCTTAGGCCAATTTTAAATATATGCCTATTGTTTAATTCCCCCCCATTTTTAATTATTTCCTTTAAATTTTCTCCAGAAATATAATCCATTACAATGAAATGCCAAATCTCCCCCCCAGTTTTTCCCAATCATCAAAATCATAGACTCTAGGCACAAAGTCCATATTTTTAAATTTCAATAATCCATTATATTCATTACTTATAGATAGTAATTCCTTAGACATTTTAATGGCTACAATATTTCCCTTGAAGTCCCGGGCCTTGTAAACTATCCCAAAACTTCCTTTTCCAATGGATTTAAGAATTCTATAGTCGTTTTTATTCCATTTTCCTATGATATTCATATTGCACCTAAATTATATTATCATATATGGGATATTCCTGTTCTTCAGTAAATATCTTTATGGCTTCTTCAATGGCATAGCCTGTGGGAGTGGTGCCGCCAGTTTCTAATATCTTAATTTTTTGTTTTAAAATATCTATATCCTGAGTGAAATCACATAATAATTTGCAATTCGTATTTTTATAGGGAAATGCTATAACCCCTATATGATTTTTTTCCTATTCTCTCTTCTAAAAAAAAGTAATAATTCAAAAATACTTTTTCTAGCCATATCTATTTTATTTGTCATACTGCCACTAATATCTAATAGAATTAAACATCTTAAATCTATTTCACTTCCAATTTTGTCTATTAATTTTATAAATTTATGTCTTTCTCTAGGCTCTATTTCTTCAATATTTAAATCTAAAATCTCTTTTAATTCTTGACTTACCATTTCCTCCACCGTATTATAAACAGACTTTACAGTTAATCTGCTTAAGGCCTCTGAAAGATTATTTATATTACTTAATTCGCATATTCCACCTCCATTTTCTGCAATACTTTCTAATTCAAAAATAGGTAGTGAATTCTCTTCATTGTCAATAATCCCTATGGTATTTACTATAATAGAATTATCAAAAGCTAGTGCAGCCATATTTACTGGATTAGGGCCTGTATTAGACTGACCATCTGAAATAATTATTATCTGCTTTAGCATAAATTTACCTCCTATCGTTTTTAAAGATTATTGACTAAGTTGGGAAAATTATACAGTTTTCCAGATTTTCGTCACTAAAATAGTCATATCGTCTTTTCCACTATTAGGCTGTTCTGCAACTTTATTTAAAATAGACTGGGCTATAGTAGTTGGATTTACGCTATCTATATCCTCTATTATATTTTTAATCCATTTTTCCTTGTTTAATGCATTTTCATTGGCCTCTAATACTCCATCGGACATCATAATTACAATATCTCCGTCTTCTAAATATTCCTCATAAGTATTAAAATCCACATCTTCTAATATGCCCACTGGCAGAGAATTAGGATTAATCACTTTAACCTTGTCTTTTTTTTCTTAATAAAGGTGGCTGAGGAACCAGATTTTATTATTTGTAATTTACCAGTGCATAAATCCATTAGGGATATATCCAAAGTAGCAAAAATTTCTTCATTGGATTTCAATCTCAATATAGAATTAATAGTTCTAAGGGCTAGAGCCTTGTCGAAATTAGCTTCTAAGAAGGATTCTAGCAAATTAATGGCAATACTGCTTTCTGCATTAGCCTTGCTTCCTATACCCATGCCATCAGATAGGGCAACAAAATATCCATTTTCCTCTTCTCCAAAGGTATAATTATCACCAGAAATATTATTAATACTATTGGCCTTGGAGATTACCCTAGTTAGAGCATTGTATCTATTGCTTTTAATTAGTTTATATTTCATTTTTTTCTGCCTGGCCTCTGCCATAAACCATACATAGTTTTAGGGTTGTATTAATAGAATTAGATACTATTTTCCTTATATTTTCCCCCCCTTCATTTATTTTCTTATATGCCTTATCTATGTCTACATATATTTCAAAATCCTCATCCTCCAATTCTATTACAGTTACAGCCTCCACATCTATTCTATTATTTTTTTAAATTGGCAAATATTACTTCTTCTATATCTTCTTTAAATATGGGATTTTTGTATATGTCCTTAGTCATATTGTCAATAATATTGGCCACTTCCTTTAATTGATCTGAAACCAATATTCTGTTTTCTAAAATTTTCTTTTTCCAACTGGCATTTATTTGAAAAGTAGCGAAATTCCTATTTATCTCCCCCCCTATTAACTTTTCCTTATTAATACAATAATCTCTAATGGATATAGGTATATTATTTTCTACTAAGGGCTTTTTTTTCTTCTAATACTGATACCATATTAAATATGGCATAATAAGTAGTATAAAAGCCCTCTTCCCAACAAAATCTTCGCATACCGCATTTGGCACAAATAGAATTAGCCACCTTATCTACTAAGCTATAGGCTTCCTTAGGATCAATAGTAAAATCCATTTCCGTAGAGTTTTTAAAGCCCTTACCTAAATCCTTAAATACATTAGATACTTGATTTAGTCTATTTACAATTAATTCTTCTTTTCTTTGAAAATAGTTTTCCTCCTTATTTCTCCCCACTAATATATCTACATGGCCAGAAATATAGGAATTTAGTGGCCTATATATGGTGTAGAATAATATAATAGATAGTATTAATTCTCTTAAATTAATGAAACTAATTATATAGCCATTGATGTAGAAACTGACAATACTTGTCCCAATTAAAAATCCTAGTATGGAGCCTGTTTTCCCTAATTCTCTGAAAAGCCCTGATAATAAGCCTCCTAAAGCATAAATAGCCAGCATAAAAGGCATTTCTGTTTGAGAAATATAATTTGTCAATCCTAAGGATATGCCTATGGCGCCACCTATAAAGGCTCCTTCTGAATAGGCAAAGTAAAGAATTATTACTGCATTTATAATATTTTTAATAGACATGCCTAATATAGATAAATCACCTATGCCGGAAATTATAAGAGATAACAAAATAAAAAAACAGATTATTTTTTTCATTACTATAGGCCTTATTTACCGATTCTGTAGATAGACCATAGGAAAATATATAGCTTAAGGTAAATACTGTTATTCCTTCAAAGATAATAATAAAAATATCATATATAAATATATTTTTGAATAACAATATTATGGAAAGCCTTGTAAGGGTAAATATAATGCCAATAATTAAGGAGGATTTAATTAGGGTGGTTTTGGCTTTCTTTTCGTATTTATTGTAGATAATAAATATTAGGCTTATGGCTAGAAGATATTCTAGTCCAGCTAGCCCTTGGAAGGTCATCATTCCCAATATGGTAGATAAAAATAAAAATAAATTGAATTTCCCTGTAATAAGATAAGCGGCAATAAATCCAATACCAAAGGGTGTCAATTTATCCATTATATTTGCTCTTCCAATGAAGAAAGCTAATATAATATTTAGAAAATAAGAACTGTCTAGATCTAAAATTTTATTAAATCTTTTGTTTTTAGGTAATATAAGCTCTGCCTTAAACATTCCCATACCCCCCCATATAATATATTTGTATCTATAGTATCAAAAGGGCTTGGATTTTTTTTGTCAATATCTATACCTTATATAGAAGAATTTATTGACAAAAACAATTTAAATTATCTATTATTTATTTATCTAATGTAATGAAGGATTAAGTTTATGTATTAGCTTTTATCAAGCTTAGAGCCATAAAATCATTTGTTTTTACATATTGTATAATTTTGTATTTTATTATTGGATTGGCTTGTTTGCTCAATTCTATCTGCTTTAGAATTTATATTAACTTAAGATTAGCATAATAGAGTATTAAAAAAACCGGAAAAATCCGGTTTTATAATTGCATAGTTGAAATTTTAAAGATTATTTATTGGATCAATTTCTAATTAAAAATTACTTGATCCTTTATATCTTTGCCCAGGTCCTTTTCTGCCATCTCTACTTTTTAGCTGATCCTGTTTTTCATTACTATCCTTTAGGAATTGAGAAAGCTTATCTTCAAAGGACATATATTTCTGCTGCTCATCTGTTTTGTTCCAATCAATTTCAATAGGATTAGTATTTTTAGGCTTGGCTTGTCTAATAGAGAGACTTATTTTGCCATCCTTAGATATTGATAAGACTTTCACTTTTACTCTTTGATCTTTTTTTTAAGTAGTCGGTTACTTTTTCCACATAGTCATCAGATATTTCCGAAATATGGACTAAGCCACTATCTCCACCTGGTAATTGAATGAAGGCTCCGAAATTAGTAATACCTGTGACAGTGCCCTCAACTACTTTTCCAACAGTTATGGGCATAAATAAACAATTCCTCCTTATAAAATATATTCTCCATTTAGTATATATTAGAATGCCCTAATTGTCAAATAATACTACTAATTTCTAGGGTTTACAAAGGGCCTTTTGTCCTTGTTTTTATCAATATACATTATCTCCCTAGGCTTTACCATTTTAAGTTCCTCTCTGGCTGTCTTTTCCACAAAGTCTAGGGAATCCTTCTCTTCTATTTCATTGTTTAATTCTTCTATTTCCCTTTGAATTTTTGCAATCTCTTCCTTTTTATGCATTATTTCTTTTTCTGCATCTTTAATGACAACTCTCTGACTTATTAAGGACTTCCCAAGCCAAAATATAAATAAAAATAATAATAAATGTTTTAATCTAAAACCTTTTTTTTCTTTTTCATAGATTATCACCTTTTTTTTGTTTTTTTTAAAAATGATTTTTCTATATTTTTTTTATTTCTAAAATAGCCTCTTTTGGAATTCTTTTCAATCTCTTCATTTTAACTGTTTTTTTGCAAAATTTTTTTTGATCTTTCCAGGGGGAAGACTTATAGAATGCTTTATAACTTTAAAAATATGAATGATTCCGTTGAAAAACCTAATTAAAAATGGTGATAAAACCTTGCTTAGTATTTTTAAATACAGTATTCCCCCCCTCCAAAAAAAACCTAAAAATATATAAAATCTTAGCTCCGCCCAATTATTTTTATTTAGTAAATAGAAGAAGATTATTCCAATGCCTATCCAGAAGAAAAGATCCTCTATTAGGGTGGCTAACTTTTTAGGTTTAAAACAAAGTCTGCTTATTCTATATATATCATAAGCCAGGCCTGCTATCAAGCCCCCATAAATAGAAGTTAGAAATATATAAAATTGAATTTTTATGGTAGTGTCCATATTTTACTCCTTATATCACTTAAATAATTTCCCGATAATATTCCCTTTTGGGATAGATCCTTATCGCTATAGTTGATTCCATTAATAATGCCCTCTATTTTCACATTTCCATCTTCTATATTTAATTTTCCAACATGGAGATTTTCTCCTTTGATAATCATGCCCCCCCTTAACAGTAGTTAAGATAATAGTATTGTCATTAAAGCTTTCTACCTGTTCTACACCTGTAATTGTTACTTTAGCCCTATTTTCAACTAATATATTTTGGTTTTTAGATTCTATTTTCCCATTGGCCAATTTTCTCCCTCCTTCAAATTGACAAACTGTTTTCTTATTATATTTATGAATAAAAAAAAGGCTTTTATTACAAAAGCCTTTAATCTATGATTTTATATAATTTTATTGCATCTTCTTTTTTTTACATTATCTAAAACTTCTAATACTTCTACTTTCATAGTGGAATTTCCAAAATTCATTTCTATTATATCCCCTATTTCTACTTCGTCTCCTGGTTTTGCAGTTTTTCATTGATAAATACTCTGCCTTGTTCACATGCTTCTTTGGCCACTGTTCGCCTTTTTATTATTCTAGAGTTTTTAGATATTTGTCTATGCGCATAGTGTCGCCTCCCCAAAATAAAAATCAGGTCTAAGACCTGATTTTTTTTACTTATTTACAGCTTCTTTTAAAGATTTTCCTGCTTTAAATACAGGTGCTTTTGAGGCTGGGATTTGGATTACTTCTTCTGGGTTTCTTGGGTTTCTTCCTTCTCTTGCTTTTCTGTCTCTTACTTCAAAAGTTCCAAATCCTACTAATTGTACTTTTTCACCATCTGCTAAAGTATCTTGTACTACCTTCATAAATGCATTTAATGCAGCCTCTGCATCCTTTTTGGTTAAATTACTTTCTTCTGCCATACTTGTAACTAATTCAGCTTTGTTCATTCTATTTTCCTCCTTAAAATAAATAGTTAATTTCCCTTTACTTCTATATTGTTTTAAAAAAATCCTTTTAGACATTAGTATATTTTTTTGCCAAATTCTCAATTTCTATGTAGCTTTGCTTCGTTCCAGAGTGCATCCATTTCTTCAAGGGTCATATTTTCCAATTCTAAGCCTAGCTTCTTAGCTTCTAATTCTACAATTCCAAATCTGTCAATAAATTTGTCTATGGTCTTGTTTAATGCTATTTCTGGGTTCACATTTAAAAATCTACATACATTAACTACTGAAAATAGCAAATCCCCCCCTAATTCCTCCTCTATTCTTCCCACATCACCACCTTCAAAATTATTCATTGCTTCAATAACTTCATAGTATTCTTCTTTTACTTTATCTAAGGCTCCTTCTACACTGTCCCAATCAAATCCAATATCTCTAGCTCTTTTTTTTGAACCTTATAACTACGAAGTAAAGGAGAAAACTTTGGTACATCTCTTAAAGTATCTGTATAGCTAGAGATGCCTCTGTCCTTAAACTTTAGTTTATTCCAATTATATACTACTTCCTCAGATTTTTCTACCTTTTTTTTATTAAATACATGAGGATGTCGAAAAATCATCTTTTATTTAATTCTGTAGTTATATCATAGAGATTAAAATCCCCCCCAGTTTCTATACCTATTTGGCTATGAAATAGTATCTGAAATAGCAAGTCTCCTAATTCTTCAATTAATCCATCTACATCCTCATTGTCAATGGCATCTACTACCTCATAGGCTTCTTCAATTAAGCATTCCCTAAGGGATTTATGGGTTTGTTCCCTATCCCAAGGGCAGCCATTTTCTGATCTTAGTATTTCTACTGTATCCATTATATTATCTATATTGTATATTTTTTTATTTATTTTATCCACTTTAGGTATATATATACTTGTCAAATTGCCTATTCTATGGATTCTATCTAATTCATATATGGGGATTTTGTGGATTTCCTCTTCTCCTATTATACCAGCATTATTAATTAAGTATATTTGGTATTCATCTCCATAGACCTGGGATAACACCAGCTTTATATCAGAAGCAACTTTATCATTATACACTTGAGTGATGATACAATCAAGGTTTATATCTATATCTTTAATTTTAAATTCAATTCCATCTACAATTTTTAAGCCATGAACTGGGTCTGTGCCTACTAATTCAATTATTGGCTCTATAAAAGATAGGCCTGTAAATACTTGTATTTCTAAATCTTTATCTTCTGCTTTTAATAGCAATTCTACGGTTTTTTTCTGCTACCATAGGATTACCTGGCACTAGATAATTTATGCTTTTATATTCTCTAGATTTTTCTATTAAATCTCTAACTATAAATTTATATACTTTTTCAAAGTCCACTTCCCTTTCATATACATAGTCATAGGATTTATAATCTATATTATTTTTTTACTAAATACTCTACTGTAGGATGATTCTCTGTTCTTAAATAATTTCTATCTCCTGATTTAATTTTATTTACCACTCCTAGAGTTAAAGCGTCTATATTTCCTGGCCCTAAACCTAAAATATAAATTTTACCCATATATATTACCCCCCCTTATTACTTTTTAAGTATACCCATTTTATTTAATTTATTAGCTACTTTTTCTCCACCAGATAATAAAACCACATCTTCATAATTTAAGGAACCAGTCATTAATAAAAGTATGAAATAAACTATTGCAGCTACGATTATAGCTACTATAGTGGCTAATTTACCCCCCCAATTATGCCTCTTAAACCTAAATGAAGAAATTTAGCAACTAAAGCCATTCCAAGTGCAGAAATTAAAGGTTTAATAAAGACTTCAGTTATATTCAATTTTAATCTAGTATACTTTTTAACTGCCCTTAAGTCAAGTAATGCAGCTATAAAATATGCTACTACCGTAGATATGGCTGCACCTTTTACATTAATACTCCTAATTCCCGTTAGGAATAAGTAAGTATTATTTTAACTAATGCACCTATGGCTAAATTGGCTACAGGAACTACTGGTCTACCTATACCTTGTAAAATAGCCGTTAGTGATTGAACTAATGTTAAAATATTATTCCAAAGGACAATATGGAAAGTATTTTCCCCCCCGTATTTATTATTTCCTCTGGACTAAGTTTATAATATAATAATCCTATTATTGGTTCTGCCAGTATAAATAATCCAAAGGCAGCTGGTAGCCCTATAAGTAAAGTAATTCTCATACTAGAAGATGCAGCTTTTCTTATTTCCCCCCCATAGTCTTTTTTTAGTATTGGCCATAGCTATAGTTGGCACTAAAGATATAGATAAAGCAGTGGAGAAAATTAAAGGCAGATTTATTAAAGTTTGGGCATGGCCTGTTAATTGTCCAAATAGGGCATTAGCCTCAATTTTGCTAAATCCTACTTTTTCTAGCCTTCTAAATACTAAAAAGGCATCTATGGAGTTCATTATAGGTACAATGGCAGCCCCTATGGTAATGGGTATAGCTATAATTAATAAATCTCTTATTATCTTCTCTACAGTTTCCTCTTCCCCAATACTATTTTCTAATTCTTTACCTATTTCCTTTCGTTTTGAAAATATATTATAATCATGGATATAGCCCCTGCAAAGGCTCCTATAGACCCACCAAAGGAGGCTCCCCCTGCTGCTATAGGTAAACCCATGTCTAATAGATAGTAAGTTAGCATAAGGCCTGCTACTACCCTAAAAGCTGTTCTACTATTTGGGATAGGGCTGTAGGAGTCATGGTTTGCCTACCTTGAAACAATCCTCTAAAGGCAGACATAATT
>JMBV01000473.1_pt1 | contig 12574 bp, 28 predicted proteins | sample 616531 | NCBI WGS metagenome assembly JMBV01 (sample SAMN02727904, study PRJNA239997) | anaerobic digester metagenome | biome: anaerobic digester; isolation source: mesophilic anaerobic digester inoculated with municipal waste water sludge... | place: Germany: Bielefeld University, CeBiTec ... | reverse complement strand
GGTAGTCATTAATATTAATACTAATATTATAGGTATGTAAACCTTAAATCCTTTGCCTCCACTACTTATTGAAAGCTCACCATTTTCAATACTTTTTTTTCATAATCAAATTTTTTTTACATAATTTAACCCTAAATATAAAACAGTAAATATAGCTAAAGGTATCGTTAGCAATAATAATGGTACTGTAAATCCTACATAAGGTAAATCGATTCCTCCACCTATAATCATAGCAGGTACATTAACTGGTGGTGCTATCATTCCTAAAATAGCTCCAATAGCTATAATTGCACCTGTTTTTTTCTCTAGGTATTCCCATAATCATTAATATAGGTGCTATAAGGGCTCCAGCACTTAAAACTGAAGCAGTAGATGAACCAGTAATCATTCCAGGAAACATAACAATTAACATAAGTAAAATCAATAATACCACTTTTCTCTTATGGAACTTTCTAATTATCAATTCATTTAATGCAGTTAAAGCTCCAGACTCCTGTATAACTTTCATAAATATCATAGCCGTAGCAATTACCAAAATCGTATCTATATATCCAAAGGTCCCTTCTACTAGTTGGCTAATAGGTACTCCATATCCACCAACTAAGGCACCAGCTATTGAGCCCAATACCATTGAAATACTCACTGGAAGTTTTAGAAGAAAAGCTCCAACCATAAACACTAGAACCATGGATATAAATATAATAAATTCTATTTGCAATCCAATTCCCCCCTATCAATAATAAGGGAGATAAATCTCCCCTATTATATTTATTTAAATGCTTTTTCTAATGGTTCTATTACATCAGCGATACTACTTACTTGTTCTAATGGAATATTATTTATTGATGCGAAATCTGTAAAGTAATTGTCCTTATTTCCAGACTCAACTACAATAATATAATCAGAAAATTCTATGGCTGGGTCTATAAACTTATCAGACAATTCACCTCTTCTATTATCTCCACCAATATGCATCGCAATTATACTCATATCTTTTCTTTAGCTGCTTTTACTAATTCTTGTGTTCTCTTGATTTCATCATCAGCATTTATTCCCGCTGCCCCCCCTAATCCTTTAGAGCTTCCACCTACTGCTAATATTAAAGTTTTTTTTCATCTCCTAAATCATCCGCCTTTAATAACGGGTCTATCTCATATTCTAATCCAGCCTTATTCATTAAAGCTTTAATCATCTCTACATCTGCACTTTGTCCTACGGAAGTTAATAATGTTGGTTGTTCTGCAAAAGCCTCTGCTAATCCACTTACTTCACCTACATCATTAACTTCATTTTCATTGTTAACATCATTTCCATTGCTAACATCATTTCCACTCTCATTACCACAGCCAACTAAAGCTAAAGTAAATATCAATATTACTGCAAATAAAGTTATATTTTTTTGTTAAACAATTTTATACACCCCCTTACACATTCAGTAAATATATCAATTATTAAAATCCTGCTGCTTTTCCATCTCTACGTGGATCTGCTCCACCATGAAGTTTTCCGTCTTCTAGTCTCATGATACATTGAGCACCGCCGAAATACTCGTCAAAATCTCCTCTTATTTCTACTTCATGTCCTAATTTTCTAATTCTTTTATAGCATCTTCATCTATTCTATCTTCAAGCTCTAGCTTTCCATTATTATCATACATACGTGGAGCATTTATAGCTTCTTGTACATCCATGCCATGATCAATAACATTACTTATAATTTGAGCTACAGTAGGTATTATCCTAGTGGAACCTGGAGAACCTAATGTCATTATAGGCTCTCCATCTTTCAATACAAATGTTGGGGCCATACTACTTAATGGTCTTTTATATGGTGCCACTGAATTTATCTTACCTGGCGTAGCACTAAAGCTACTCATAATATTATTTAATATAAAACCTCTTCCAGCTACAGATACACCTGAGCCAAAGAAATGGTTTATAGTTTTTGTAATTGCTACCATGTTACCATCTTTATCCATAACGGAAATATGTGTTGTACTTCCACTTTCGTACTCTGTAGGATCTCCTGCTTTTATCTCCTCTGTAATACTATTAAAATCTATATTTTCTACTAATTTTTTTTGCATAATCCTTTGATAATAATCCTTCTAAAGGAACATCAACAAAATCAGTATCTCCCATATATTTACTTCTATCTTTAAAGGCTCTCTTTGATACTTCTGACCATAGATGTAATGATTCTGCAGTATTATGTCCTAATTTTTGTATATCATAATTTTCTAACATATTAAGTATCTGAATTACATGGGTCCCTCCTGAACTAGATGGTGGTGAAGATATTATTTCATAACCCCTATATGTTCCTTTTACAGGTTCACGAACTTTTGTCTCATAATTTGCCAAATCCTCTAATGTTATTATACCATCAGCAGCAATTCCATTTGATAACGTATCTACTATGTCTTGTGCAACTTCTCCTTTATAGAATCCATCCCTACCTTCTTCTGCTATTATTCTTAATGTATTTGCTAAATCAGGATTCTTCAAAATATCTCCTTCTTCATATGGAAGTCCTTCCTTCAAATAAATATCTGCTGTTGCAGGAAATCTATTTATCTTATCATAAGTGTCAGCAATCATATTAGCAAAATTCTTAGTTACTACAAATCCATTTTCCGCTAAATCTATTGCAGGTTGTATAACATCCTTTCTATCCATTGAACCATACTTGTCTAAAGCAAGTAACAATCCATCTACTTCTCCAGGAACTGCAACTGATAGTTCTCCTTCTTTTTTTTACATTTCCTATTACCCTTCCTTTATCATCCATCTTATACATATCAGGTTCTGATTTCTCTGGGCCTACCTCCCTAAAATCCAAGAAAACCTCTTCTCCAGTTTCTGCAAATCTTATCATCATAAAGCCACCGCCACCTATACCTGAGGCATTTGGCTCAACTACACCTAAAGCAAAAGATGTAGCCACTGCTGCATCAATAGCATTTCCACCTTTTTTTCATAATTTCAATTCCAACTTCTGATGCTTCAGGTTTAGCAGAAGCAACTACACCAACATCTCCTATAACGTCTCTGTTTAAATCAATTTCAGGCTCTGCTGGCTCTACTGGTTCTTCTACTACTGGTTTTTTTAGTTTCCTCAATAGTTTCTGATTCTTTTGGCTCTTGAGAAACATCCTTTGTAGCACCACAAGCACTTAACCATAACATTGATAATACTAACATAATGGCAATAATTTTTTTAATAAACTTCTTATTAGTTTTCATAATTTTCCTCCTTTTTATCTATAATCAAATCAATAATAACAATTTACTTTATCATCATTATTGATTTTTCATAATTTATATCATATCGTAATATTTCAATATATAGCCTATTACGGCTAAATGATCTTCCACCCTCCTCTCTAATGGATATCCCCCCCTAAAGGTTTCCACAGTAATAACGGGTATTTTTAATTCATTAGTAACTTCTCTATTAATACTTCCTGCTGGACCTGGAGAAAAATAATTGAATTTTTCAGAACAAAGATTTCCACTTTCTGTTTCCATTATTAAATCCATAATTAAATCTTCAATTCCATCTAAAGATGAATATATAAAAGAACTTCCCAAAAAAAATCCCTATCTCCCTTTATTACCCTTGCTTCATGATGGTCTACTACAATACTTGGTTTTATCAGTTTTATTTGTTCAAATATTTCATTGGCTAAGATTTCAGCTTCATTTTTTTCTATCAGTACCAGGAAAAGCTCGATTTAAATTTTGCCCTTCAAATAAATTTCGTGTTTTTGGTTCCCTTATAGAACCAAGTTTGTTTGCAGGTGATAAAATATATACTTCTCCATTTTTTTAATTCCATATTTTTAATTTTATTTATAGCCTCATATCCAGCTACTTCATCACCATGTATGCCTGCTACAATAAAAACAGTATGACCTGGATTATTAGACTTTAACACTATTATCTCATTTTCTATATCAGTTCCTTCACATATCTTATATGAAGAAATCTCCGTTTCTTTTGCTTCTTCAGGAAGCCACAAACCTTTAGTTGTCCATGGCTCATCTATACTACCATCAACTACTGCTACACTACCATCTTCTAAAACTTTAATTTTCTCGGGTTTATAGTCTTCATTTTCCATATCCTTCATTTCATTAACATCATATTTTAATGAACTTTGTTCATTGATTAATTCATTTTTATTACTATTGCATGCAGTAGTACAAAGAACTGCTATACTAAGTATTATAAGTTGAATTTTTTTATATTTTTCATAACATAACCTCTTTTATTATTTTATAAACTTAAGTAAAAAAAATTACAGCTCTAAATCTGTAATTATCCAATATTTTATTTAAATATTTTTCTCTGCACCCTATTAAAACTAATTTAATTTTAGTTGTATCAAGAAATTAATAAGATATAATTAATTTAAGAAAACGATATTATATTCTTTAATTTTCTTTTTATCGCTATCTTAATGTTACTACACCCTTTCTGAATTTTCTATTTATTCTCTTATTTCTCTCCACCAATCCTTTAATATATTAACTTTTTTTTCTTATTTTCTATAATACAAGCCCATATAAGCTTGTATTTATTCCCATATCCTTATATAATTTAAAGTAACAAAGTGTTAGGTGGGAATCCAAGAAGTGGAAATGGACAGCATTTTAAATTATCTTGTAGTATAGATAACCTTAATAAATCTATCCCACAGGTTTATTATACATATTTTTTTGTTTATATTTAAAATTATTTATGATACAATAAGGTAAGCTTAAGTTTAGATGTGAGGTGAGACAATCATATGAGAAATGACATTAAAATAGGAGCTAAAATTAGGCAATATAGATTATCAAATAAAATGTCCATGAAAGAACTAGCTGAATGTGCTAATATTACTCAATCCATGCTTAGTCAAATTGAAAGGGATCTTGCAAATCCATCTATTACTACTTTACGATTAATTGCAGATGCCCTTAAAATTCCAATGTTTCAATTCTTTTTAGATAATAGCAATGTGGACAAGTTTATAGTAACACCTGATACTCGCAAACAATTAGCCTTTCCCGATGATAAAGGTTTAAAATATGAACTTCTAACTCCTGATTTACAAGGAGACATTCAATTTTGTATAATGGTCCTTCCTGCTGGTACATCTACTATTAACAATAGCATGCACCACGAAGGCGAAGAAGTTGCCCTTGTCTTAAAAGGCAAGGCTGATGTCTATGTTGATGAATCTAAGATAACATTAAAACAAAATCACAGCATTAGAATCCCTCCTGGAGCAGATCACAGATGGGAAAACAATTATAATAAAGATGTTGAAGTTATTTTTGCAATAACACCTCCATCATTTTAAAAGAAAAATACTCTTTCTTGGTGTTTCTCCTAATTCATTCCCAGAAAAGAGTATTTTTCTTTTTTTATTTACTAGTTTATTTATTGTTAATTATAGGAGGTTTTCTAACACTTCCTCCACGCATATCAATATGGATTATCTCTTCTATTTCATCTCCCCCCCTATGTCCAATTAAATAATTAGTAAAGTTTGCAGATGAACAAGCATGATTGGGAATAATCCTTATCTTATCGCCAATTTTAATATTAGTTTCTCCTTCAACTTTGACTTTAGCTACTTCCTCTGATAAATCTGATACTATTAATTCTGGATGTCCTTTTACATACCCATATCCTCTCATAAGTGAGATACCATGAGCACCTTTATCTAATCCAAAACATTTACTTCCTGCATCAATTAAAAACAAATCTTCCTTAGGATGAGATACCACAGTTGCTAATACCGTTAAAGCACAATCATCTTCTTCTACTAATCCTATAGACATTTGAATATTATCATAAAAAAACATAGTTCCCTGGTCTTAATACAGTAATATTTCCATCCTTAGCTGCAAAAGACATAGTAGGTGTAGAGCCAGTGGCAACCATATCTACTTTGCATCCAGCTTCTATTAATTTGTTTTTTTGCAACCTTCATTGAATCCACTTCTTGATTTGCATATTTTTTTACGTCTTCCATGTTTCTAGATGAATATACTTGTCCTGGATGTGTACTAATACCTACTAATTCAATATTTTTATATTTTTCAACTTCTTTGGCAAGTCCAACTACATTTTCTGGTTCCACTCCAAATCTTCCTAAACCAGAATCTACAATTATTAATGCCTTTATCTTCATATTGTCTTCTTTTAATTTATCATCTAAGATTTGTAACTGTTCTTTACAATCAATACTAATATACATCTCAGTATTTTTATTTATTTCAATAATCCTATTAATATTTTCTTCACTTGCTACAGGATATGCATAGGTAATTTTTTTCTATCCCTTCTTTTGCCAATATCTCCGCTTCATCTAAAGTTCCAACTAAAAATCCTTTAGCTCCTGCATTTATTTGCATCTTAGCTATTTGAGTACTTTTATGTGTTTTAACCATAGGCCATAATTCTTTGCCATTATCATCACATAAATTTTGAATGGATTTAATATTTCTATCTAATTGATCTAAATCCACTAAAAACTTGGTGTACTTAATTCCTTTATTTTCATTTCTAAGTTCTCCCTTTATTAATTATGATAATTTTTCAGTTGTCTGTAAAAACATGGGACTAATTCTCATTTGAAACTCCCTTAGTCCTTTTAACCTCTGGCAAAGCAATAACAATAACGCAAATACAACTAACCCAATTCCTAAAAATCAATTTTAACAAGCTCTGCTCCCATAAATACTACAGCTATAATAGTTGATGCTACTGGTTCAATAAGACTAAGAATACTAGCCCTTTGTGGTCCAATAATCTTTGCACCCATCAAATAAAATAAAAATGGAAATAGTGTACCAAAAGCAGCTACAAATATTATACCAAGAACACTACTGACATCTATTAAAAAGGGGCTTTTCCATGGTCTAAAAACCAAAGTAAATCCTACTCCCGATATAAGCATAGCCCAGCCAATAACGAGAATTACACTATATTTATTCTGTAACTCCCTTGAACTTAAATTATAATTTATACTTCCAAAGGCTGCTATAACTCCAAATAATAAAGCAAATTTTGTAATAGCCAGCTGATTAAATTTGCCATGGGTAATAAGAAAAAAAAGCTCCTACAAATGCAAAAATTAATGCTAAAAACACGGTTTTAGAGGGTAATTTCCTACTGGTAATCGATGTAATTATTACAATTACAAAAGGGGGGGCCAATGATTGCAATATTGTTGCAGTAGCTGCATTAGAATATTTTACCGCAACAAAAAAAATCCATACTGCATAGCTAATATTCCACAAAATGCAAAATATACAAGTCTTAAAACTTCAGGCCTATTATGGAACATGCTAAACATCTCATTCCTATTTGTGAAATATTGGTAAATTAGTAAAACAAGCCCTGCAAATATGAGCCTAAACATTGTAAGATGTTCAGGTGTTATCTCCTTATTTTTAAATAAATAAGAACCTACATTACCATTCATAGCCCACATTATAGTACTTAATACTACCAGTACTACCCCTTTTATATTAGAATTCTCTATTCTCAATAATTTACCTCCCATAGTTTTCACAAATCATATTAGAAATATATTACGCCAATTCCAATGCAATTTCCATCATCCTAGTAAATCCTGTTTCCCTTTCCTTTGGAGTAGTTTCCAATTTTGTAACTAAAGAATCGGAAACTGTAAGAATAGTTAAAGCATTTACCCCTGCAGCTGCAGCATTACAATAAAGGGCATAGGCCTCCATTTCAACTGCAAGGACTCCCATATCTGCCCATTTCTTATATACATCAGGATTAGCATTATAGAATACATCACTAGTTAATACATTTCCTACTTTAACATCTATATTCTTTTCCTCTGCAATCTTCTTTGCTTTGTATAATAAATCCCAAGAAGCTATGGCTGAATATGTTCCTGGTAAATCATATTGATGATCATATCTAGAATTTGTACATGCACCCATTCCAAGGATAATATCGTATAATTTCAAATCCTTATTATAAGCTCCACAGGAACCTACCCTAATTAAGTTTTTAACTCCAAAAAGTGAATCAATTCATATGAATATATTCCTATGGATGGAGCCCCCCCATACCTGTACCCATAACGGAAATTTTCTTTCCTTTATAAGTCCCAGTATATCCAAACATATTTCTTACACTATTAAATTGGACTACATCCTCTAAATAAGTTTCAGCTATAAATTTAGCCCTTAAAGGATCCCCCTGGTAATAAAATAGTTTCAGCTATATCTCCCTTTTTTGCACTAATATGAGCTGTTGTCATAAGATCACTCCTCAATAAAATTATTTTTAGACAACTTCTTACTTAAATAATAACATTTCAACAGATATAGTACAAACTTTTAAGTACAAATTTAATCTTCTATATTGCATAAATCTCTAGTTAAAGCTAGATATCCAACAATTCCTTTTCTTAGCATATCTAGATTTATTCTATCCTCTGTTGTATGACAATACTTTATTTCAGCTGGAGAAAAACCGATTACATCGACTCCTATTTGGCTAAAATGTCCACTATCTGTCGCAAAAGCCCATGGTTTTACTAAAACTTCATGTTTAAATGCTTTTTCAAGTATTAACTTAGCCCTTTGAACAATAGGATTATCTTTAGAAATTTGATAAGGTGGCTCACCTTGAATACCCTCTCCAACATAACCTGTATAACAATGTACCGGAACCGTAACTAATTTAACTTCAACACTAATACCTTCAAATAGGCACTCATTAACTTTTTGTCTGATTTTTTTTGTAAAATAACTTCATGTGTGTCTGCTGGGACACTTCTATAATCAAGAGTTAATGTAATACTATTAGGTATAATATTTGTTCCTTTTTCAGATGAATAAACTTGTGTTGCAGACATAGTAGATAAACCAAGCTCAGGATCCGTACCTAAATCAAAATCCTTAATAGCAACTAAAAATGGTCCTAAAAAGTCAAATGGATTTACACCTTCATAAGGAATAGAAGCATGACATGATTTACCGGTAATTACCACATTAACAGCAACACGTCCTCTTGCAGAAATAGCGATATCATTTTCTGTAGCTTCTCCGATAATAGCATAATCTGTTTTAAAACCTTTCTTTGTTAGCATCATTGAACCATAACCAGAATCCTCCTCATGAACTACACCAACCACATAAATATCACCTTTAGGCAAGAGATTTTCTTGTTTTAATATATATGGAGTATAAACTTGGATAGCAAAAGTTCCCTTTGTATCTGAAGCACCTCTACCCCCCCAAATAGCTCCTTCTGCAACTTCTCCACTATAAGGTGGATATTTCCATAATTTAGAATCCCCCCCCTCATATACTACATCTAAATGGCAATTCAACATAATTGATTTTCCACCACCAGTTCCCCCCCTAAAACTCCAATAACATTTCCAAACTGATCAACATTTACTTCATCATAACCAAGTAATTTCATCTTTTCAACAGTATATTTACCTAGTTGTCCTTCTTCACCTGATGTACTAGGAATCTGAATCATCTCTGACGCAGTCTGTACAATCTCATCATAATATTTATCCATCAACGCTGTCCAATCTATATTCATATCAATACCTCTCTTTATTTATCATTACATATGATTTTATTTTCAACTATAGGTGGTTTTCTAACACTTCCACCACGCATATCAATATAGATTGTTTCTTCTATTGTATCTCCTCTATGACCAATTAAAAAAAATTAGTAAAATTTGCAGCTGAACATGCATGATTTGGAATAATCCTTAGTTTATCGCCAATCTTTATATTAGTATCTCCTTCAACTTTAATCTTTGCTACTTCTTCCGATAAATCTGATACTGTTAACTCTGGATGACCTTTTATGTATCCATATCCTTTCATAAGTGAAATACCATGGGCACCCTTGTCCAATCCAAAACATTTACTTCCCGTATCAATTAAAAATAGATTTTCCTTTGGATTTGACACTACCGTTGCTAATACCGTTAAAGCACAATTCTCTTCTTTTACCAATCCTATACACATTTGAATATTATCATAAAATGTATAGTTTCCTGATCTTAAAACAGTAATATCTTCATCCTTTGCTGCGAAAACATAGTAGGTGTAGAACCAGTGGCAGCCATTTCAACCTTGTATCCAGCTTCTACTAATTTTTTTTCTTTGTAGTTCGCATTGTAGTTACTTCTTGTTCAGCATATTTTTTTTAACATCATCCATATTTTGTGATGAATATACTTGTCCTGGATGTGTACTAATACCTTCTAATTCTATATTTTTATATTTTGAAATCTCTTTAACAAGTTCAACTACATTTTCCGGTTCTACTCCAAATCTACCTAAACCAGAATCCACAATTATCAACGCTTTTATCTTCATATCATTTTCTTCTAATTTATCATCCAAGATTTGTAGTTGTTCTTTACAATCAAGGCTAACATACATCTCTGCATTTTTATTTATTTCAATAACCCTATTAATATTCTCTTCCCCCCCAGCAACTGGATATGCATAACAAATCTTTTTACTCCTTGTTTTGCCAATTTTTCAGCCTCATCCAATGTCCCAACTAAAAATCCTTTAGCTCCTGCATCTATTTGCATCATAGCTATTTGAGAACTCTTATGTGTTTTTACCATTGGCCACAATTCTTTACCGTTATCGTCACATAACTTCTGAATTGATTTAATATTTTTATCCATTTGATCTAAATCAACTAAAAAAAACTTGGTGTGCTTAATTCTGTTATTTGCATTTCAAAATCTTCCATTTTATCTCACTTTTAATGATAATATGAGCTTTTGTTATAAAACAATCACTTGTAAATTGTAATTATTTTGATTATAACATATTTTTATCATTTAATAAGTTCAAAATTTCCTATAGAAAAATTATTAATTTCTATTTTAATTGTAGATTCCATATAATCTATTTAAAAAAAACAAGTTCCGAAATTCTGGTTTAACACAAAATTCGGAACTTGTTTCTAGATTATAATATTAAATTAATTATTTTTTTTAGATTAATAGGACCATTAAGAGTACCTAATTTATCTCTGTTCAAAAAAATCCTTGAACAATTTAATAAAAATACCACTTAGAGATACAAGGGCAATCATATTTGGGATTACTAGGAATCCTGTTGCCATATCTGCCATAGTCCAAATAGCCTCAATAGGCATTGTAACTGAAATCAAAGGTGGTACAAAATAAAACCATTTTAATATCTTCTCTGCTTTTTCACCAAAAATATAATTTACTGATGTTCGATATTCAACAAAAAAATCCAAGATAAGATGAATAAGTAAATAAAACAACTGCTATACATGCTAAAATCATACCCATGTTTCCCCCCCAAACAGTTCTAAAAGCTGCAAAAGTTAAAACTGCTCCAGTTTCTCCACTTGACCATACTCCGCTACAAATAATCGCTAAAGCTGTTATATTGCATACAATTATAGTATCTATAAATACTTCAACAATCCCCCCCACATACCTTGTCTAATTGGGTGGTCAGTAGATGCAGTTGCATGAACTGTTGCTGCTGTTCCCATTCCAGCTTCATTTGAGAAAATTCCTCTAGATGCACCACGACTCATAGCCATCATAATTGTAGACCCTGCAAATCCACCTAAAGCAGGAGCAGGAGCAAAAGCATATTTAAAAATAAGTCCAAAAGCTTCAGGTATTTTACTATAGTTTACAACTATTACTCCTAGACACCCAACAATATATACAACAATCATAGGTGGTACTAAAATCGAACAAAATCACCAATTCTTTGAATTCCACCAACAATTACAATAATACTAATAACAACAGCTACAATTCCAGTCACAATTAACGGGATTCCGAAAACGTCTTGAATTGCTGTAGCCATAGTATTTGGTTGTACAAATGTTGCATCTGTAACAACTAATAATAATAATGCTATTGCATAAACTGAAGCAAGTGGCCTCCATTTTTTTCCTAACCCTTCATGAATATAATACATTGGTCCACCATAATAATCTCCATTTTCTCCCTTTTTTTCGAAAATGAACTGCCAAAGTAACTTCTGCCATTTTGGTTAGCATTCCAAAAAAAATGATATTACCCACATCCAGAACACTGCTCCTGGACCACCTATGGCAATAGCAGATGCAACACCTGCAATATTTCCACTTCCTACAGTTCCAGCTAATACAATACTAATTGCCTGGAATGGAGTTAAATTACCTTCACCTTCAATTTTATTAGAATTCTTGCCAAATAATGATCCAATTGTTTTTCTATAAATATACCTCATGTTTTTAAATTGAAAAAAAACCAGTCTTAATTGTAAGATATAGTCCTCCACCCACCATGAGAATCATAAGTGGTACACCCCATAAAAATTCCATAAATGAAACTAACTTATCAATCATAAATTTAATCATCCTCCATTTTGTTTTTTTATGGTACCTAACGCCAACTAATTCAAATTATCAATACTCAATATTAAGAATTCACTACCGATTATCCACTATTCCTTATTACATCGAACTAACGTTTCCTTCCCATACTATATTTTTATAACGTTC
>JMBV01000472.1_pt1 | contig 12600 bp, 16 predicted proteins | sample 616531 | NCBI WGS metagenome assembly JMBV01 (sample SAMN02727904, study PRJNA239997) | anaerobic digester metagenome | biome: anaerobic digester; isolation source: mesophilic anaerobic digester inoculated with municipal waste water sludge... | place: Germany: Bielefeld University, CeBiTec ... | reverse complement strand
CCGATAACGCAGATAATATTTATCAGGATTTCCAAGAAAATAACTACCCGGATTAGCATATTTCATCGAATCAGAAACATTTGCATAGCCGGCTTGTTTTTCTAATACCCTGCTGTAGCGAAGGAATAAATCATTCCGACCGTATTTAACTATATTTTTCATTTTAAAAGAGATGCGTGGCTTTTCCGGATCAACTGAAACTAACGGCTCAAGAAAAGAGATTAGCTCCTGATCGAAACCATCAATAGCCATCAACTCATAAAGTGTTACAAACGGTCCGTAAACATTTCGGTATTCGATGATTTTATGAATTTGTAGCTCACTCAAAAAAAATCAGCTTTTTCATTTGAGTAAAAGATGCAAAATTCAAATTAAGAGGGTTTTCAAGAAAATAATAAATATCTTCGAGCAGGTCGGTATAATCCATTTGTTCTTCGGTCTGCTCCGCGATTTCTTCCAATTTGCTGTTAAGTAATTCCATATATTCCGGTGATACCGGGAGCTGCTGTGCAAGGCTGACATCAATCATCATAATTAGCATTGCAATTATTAAACAAAACCTGTCTGCGACCGATTTATGTTTGATGATATGATGAGGCGGGATGGTTTTCATCTCTTTGTTTTGAAGTTATATACAGCCGAAAACTGAGGAGAAAAGCCAAGCACATTGTGTACCGATGATGCGAAATCAATTGTAAACCGGTTGAGGTTTATTCCAAATCCAAAGGTGTATTGTCCGGGGGGTTAGAAGAGAGTCCTCCTCTAACATATACCTCGTCAATGATCCTATATTCTAAACCAAGCTTCAACGACGGGTCGAAAGATGTCTCTTTTTCTGCTTCTACCGAAAGGATTATACTTTTATCAAAACTCCATGCTGCGCCAATTCTCATGACTGCAGGTATTCGCTCATCGGCATATTTTGTCAGTTTGGTATGGATAGGATTAAAAACATGCATACCCAAGGTAATATCAGGTTTGATCTTTGTCATTAAGCCGGCTTCAAAAGTGGCTACACCTTTTTTTTCCATAATCATTACCCAAGCTTTTATGCAGATAGTCCAACTGCAACCCTGCAGCAAAATAGTCGCCAAACTTTCGTGAATAGCAAGGCCAAATTTACTTTCGTTATACAATTCATTGCCGAAGCGAACTAATTCAAAGCCAAATACGCCGCTGCCAACAGGCAATGTTGCTCCGCCTGCTTTCAGGCTCATCTCTTTAACCAAAAACCTGTTTTCGAAGTAAAACCCTGCTGAGGTCTTATTGTAAAAGCAAGGCCGGCCTGATTGTTATGTATAGACCAGAAGTCAGCTAATGCAACGGAAGCATTTCCCATTGCTGCCGAACGACCTCCTTCCGGAAAATTGATATGCGCCGACAACACATTTGGAAAGAAAAATAAAAGTAACAGAAACGGTAAAAAAAAGATTTCATAGTTTCACTTTTAATTGAATCCCATTTACAACATAAAAATCTGCACAGAAAAATATTTTAGTCTTTGGTTAATACCGTTCCCTGCCACTAAATAAGTAGGGCTAAACGCACAAAGCCTTACGCAATAATGACAAAATTAACTTTTACACATTTCCGATCGGTATAATTTTTAACAAAATGAAAGACTAAAATACAAACCATCACAAAGTTAAAAAAATCTGATTAATGAGCAGCTAATTGTTATCGTTTTCTTTTCTTTGTACTAAGAAAAAGATATTAAAATGACGTTGTTATAATTTTTCAACAAAAATCTTGTTTGATGCCGGTGTATGAGCTTACTGACGATCTGGTCTTTCCTCATCCAAATTAGCTGAACCTGATGGTTTACTTGCTGTTGGAGGGGATTTGAGTGTTGAAAGGCTTCTTTTAGCTTATGCCAATGGTATTTTTCCGTGGTATGAGAAAAGCTTGCCAATACTTTGGTGGTCGCCAAACCCACGGATGGTTCTTTTTCCTGAAAAATTTAAGATTTCCAATTCTTTGAAACAGACAATCAAAAGCAGAAATTCAAGATTACTTTCGATTGTGATTTTCTGCCGTTATAAAGGATGTGCAGAGACAAAACGGTTGGAACAACACGGCACCTGGATTGTACCCGAAATAGAGCAGGCCTACAACCGTTTGCACGAAGCCGGATTTGCACACTCGGTGGAGGCTTGGTACGATAACAGGTTAGCGGGAGGGCTTTATGGAGTCTCCATAGGTAAGGCCTTTTGGCGAGTCTATGTTTTATCAGGTTCGCGATGCTTCTAAAGTAGCTCTTGCTTTTTGGTTGAGAAATTGTTGGGCTGGCATTTTCATTTTATTGATGCCCAGCAGGAGACAGCTCACATGATTAGCTTAGGCGGCGAATTGATAGATATTGATCACTTTTTAAATCTGCTAAAAAAAACGCTTTAAGATATCCAACATTAAAAGGAAATTGGAGTTAATAAACACTAAACAAAATAAAAGAAATGAGTTTTGAATTAAAAGGAAGGCTAATTGAAAAATATGATTCGGTGCAGGTAACCGATCGTTTTAGAAAACGCGAATTTGTGATTGAATATCGTGAGAGCGCATCATCTTACGATTTTGCTGAAACCATTAAATTTCAACTTACCCAGGAGCGATGTGATATTTTGGATAATTTTCACATTGGCGAAGAGCTGAAAGTCTCTTTTAATATCAGAGGTCGCCGTTGGGAGAAAGATGGTCAGGTAAGCTATTTTAACAACCTCGAAGCATGGAAAATTGAAAAGTAGTTGCAGCGCCACAGGAAATAATACCACAACATACTATCGAAGAGATACCTCCCGAACCTACTGACGATCTGCCTTTTTAAGCTGTTTTAATATCATAAATGCTTTTTGCTGATCATTTGTTGTGAGCAAAAATCAATTAACTAACTCTCCTTCTACGGATAAATCTGTTGAGGAAATGATTTTTATCGTAACAAACTCTCCTATTAGCTCGTCGTTATCCGATTGAAAACGGGAGACGATTTTTCCTTCGGTAAGGGCAGAGAGGAACCCTTCTTTGCGGTCTTTTCCGGTAACGAGTACTTTGTAATTGCGTCCAATCATATCTCTGTTGTGTGCTGCCGAATGTTTTCTCAGATCATTACTTAACTGATGAAAACGGGCTTTTTTTCACTTCTCGCGGTACATCATCTATCCAGCGCGAACTTACCGCTCCGGGACGTTGCGAATACTGTGCGATGTAAGCCATATTATATCTGAATTCATCCATAATCTTCCTTGTATTTTCAAACTGTTCGTCAGTCTCACCTGTGAATCCTACAATAATATCGGTGAATAGGGTAGCTTCAGGGATCAATCTGCGAATTACCTCAACTATCTGACGATACTTTTCTACCGGATGTTTTCGGTTCATTTTATCAAAACTTTATCATCACCAGATTGGATCGGCAAGTGAATTTGTTTTGCCAGACAGTCGTACTGCGATATTATCTCTATTACCTCTGCCGTCATATCACGCGGGTGTGGCGACGTAAAATAGACCCAAAATTCTTTATCTGACTCTTTCCCTATCTCCCCCAATCTTTTTTTAGCAATTCAGGGAAAGTAATCTCTTTTCCTTTTTTTATCTAATCCATAAGAATTTACATTTTGACCTAACAAGGTGATTGACTTATAATCTTCACTTACTAATCTTTTCACCTCTTTTAATATTTCGTTAGAGTCGCGCGAAACTTCGCGCCCACGCGTATATGGAACAGCGCAAAAAGTACAAAACTTGTTACAGCCATTTTGAATTGGAACAAAGGCTTCGAATTTGGAACTATATTTAGGATTGACTCTCCAGAAACCATCAATATTTTCATTTTTGGTAATGCCCGAAAGATCGCCTACTAACGATGCAGGACTTACAACGCCATATTGCCGGATCAGCTCAGGTAATTTTTCAAAATCGCTCATTCGAAAGATGATGTCGAAAAGTTTGAGAAATCTTTTCATGTCATCAGGCAAAATACAACCGGAAATAAATGTTATCAGGTTTTTTCTGTTTTTTTCCATTTGTTCCATTTTTGAATTCGTGTGTAAACTTTATCAATCGCCTTTTGCCTTACAGAGCATGCAAGGATTCCCAACAGATTTGCCTCTTGTTCACTGTCGGTCCAGACGTATCCGATTTCCTTTTCGATGATTGTGCGGACGCGCTCACTGTCTGATATATTCATCTGGCAACCAGAGTTATCAGGTGGTATTTCATTAAAGAATTAATTTTTCAATTGCAAAATTCTGATTTAGAGTTTTGGTTTTAAAGTGTTCTTTTTAAAAAGATTGATGGTTTAATACTTAAAAATGACAAATTTAATATAAGACAAACATTAAGCACGCTTTTTATGTTTAGAGGATAAGGCAAAAATTATATTCGTGGGCTTGTGGCCAAGATTACTTTTCGGGGCAGGCTTATGCTTACAATTACAAATTGCCTGAGAATAAAAAAAGGCTGACCTTGTTTGCCAGCCTTATTCTTTACCAAGCTCCCCCCCTGCTGGACTTGAACCAGCGACCCTCTGATTAACAGTCAGATGCTCTAACCAACTGAGCTAAGGAGGAATCAGAAAAATTTAAGCGCTTTACAAAAGTAAAACGGCTGCAAAAATAGAGACTTTTTCTAAATTAAAATAATTTTGCCCAAAATTTTTTTACATTTTGTATTAAAACTAAAATCATGAAAGTACTTGGAATGGGAAATGCGCTTGTGGATATGATGATAAGGATTGATGATGAGAGGATTTTTCGCGAGTTTGGATTATTAAAAGGCGGTATGCGACTTGTTGACTCCGCTCTTATTAAAAATGTTCTTGAAAGACTAAAATCATTTCCTGTTGAGATAGCAACAGGTGGTTCGGCTGCTAATACAGTGCATGGTTTGGCTAAATTAGGTGTAAAACCAGTTTCATTGGCAAGGTGGCATCAGATGATTTTGGCAAATTTATGATGGAGGATATGTTGAAAAATGGCGTAAACCCCCCCAATTTGCTTAATGGTAAAGCGCCTACAGGTATTGCTCTCACATTGATAACACCTGATTCGGAAAGAACTTTTGCTGTTAATCTTGGCTGCGCCATTGAGCTTTTACCAGAAGATATTAATGCCGAAATGTTTGAAGGTACAACATCTTTCATATTGAAGGATTTCTCGTTCAGAATAAAGAGCTTCTCGAAAAAGCCGTCAGGCTTGCAAAAAAAAGGCAGGTGCAAAGGTCTCGTTTGATCTTGCAAGCTTTGATGTGGTTGAAGAGAACTTTATTTTCTGAAAATATCGTTGAGAAATACGTTGATATTCTTTTGCTAATGAGGATGAAGCAACTGCCTTTACAGGCTTAACACCTGAAAAGCGCTTAATGTAATTTCGCAGACTGTTCCTGTAACAATAATAAAATCGGAGAGAAAGGGTCTTTGATCAGCGATAGGAAAGATGTTGTACGTGTTGATTCAATAAAGGTGCAAGCCGTTGATACAACTGGCGCCGGCGATCTTTATGCAGCTGGATTCCTTTATGGGATGATTAATGGTTTGTCAATGCACACCTCAGGGGGGGAAATTGGATCTCTGCTATCAGGTAAAGTGATAGAAGTAATTGGAGCAAAATGGATGATGAAAGGTGGAGTAATATCTATACTGAGCTTCGTAAGCTGATGATGGAATAGATAGTAAGGGGGGGGTAGGTTTTTGGAAAAAAAAGAGCAAATTACTAATAAACATGCTGCGATTACGTTAAAAGAAGACATTTTACATAAACACAAATAATAAAATATGTTTTCAGCAATTTTGTTGCAAGTAAATCAGGCCAGTCAGGTAATTGATGAATCAGTAGGAGAAATTTCGATGTCATTGTGGGACTTAACACTCAAGGGCGGATGGATAATGTTGATTCTCGGAATATTTTCAGTGATAGCTATTTTTATTTTTATCGAACGATTTTTAATCCTCAAACAAGCTTCAAAGGAGGATCAAAATTTTATGGATCACATTCGCTCTTTTATTCACGATGGAAAATTGATGCTGCTTTAGCTCTTTGCCGTCGAACACAAAACCCGATTTCAAGGATGATAGAAAAAGGTTTACTACGTATCGGGAAACCACTCAGCGATATCAATGCTGCCATCGAAAATGTTGGGAAGTTAGAAGTTTCGAGGCTTGAAAAGAATATTGCAGGTTTGGCTACTATTGCTGGCGCTGGTCCCATGTTGGGCTTTTTGGGTACAGTAGTGGGGGGGATGGTTAGAGCCTTTTACGACATGTCAATGGCAGGTAATAACATAGATATTGCTCTGTTGTCCACAGGTATTTACCAAGCTATGGTTACAACTGTTGCCGGTCTTATTGTAGGGATTTTGGCTTTCATTTGTTATAATATTCTTGTGGCAAGAGTTGAAAAACTTGTATTTATTCTTGAAGCTCGTGCTTCCGAGTTTATGGATGTTTTGCATGAACCGGTCGAATAAAGCTTGATAAACATGGCAATTCAAACACGAAATAAGCGCAGTGCACAGTTTAGCATGGCTTCCATGTCTGATCTGGTATTTTGTTATTGATTTTTTTTCATGCTCACCTCAACGCTTGTTGCGCCCAACGCAATAAAACTATTACTGCCGCAAAGCAGTAGTAAAACAATGGCTAAACAAACTGTAACTGTATATATCAACGATCGTTTTGAATACTTTATAGGTGAAGATCAAATAGCTGTTGATCAGATGGAGCAGCTTATCGGTGAGGCTATGGCAGGTCAGGTTGAAGGTTCTGTAGTGTTACGCGCCGATCAGTCGGTACCAGTACAGCATATTGTAAATGTGATTGATGCGGTAAATAAGATAAATGAACGTTACAACACAAAACACAAGGTAATATTAGCCACAAGGCCTAATTAATAATAAAATGGAGGAGCAAAAAAAACAGAATCAAAGGAATTGTTGGCACATTGATATTTCATCTTGCTATCATTTTTATCCTTTTTCTTTTAGCATTGCGCACTCCATTGCCTTTGCCCGGCGAAGAGGGTGTTGAGGTTAGCCTGGGTTATGCCGAAACCGGCTCCGGATTAGTACAGCCAATAGAGCTGGCTCCTGTACAAAAAGCTGAACACACGAAGCCTCATTCACAAACAAGCGATATTTTGACTCAGGAAGTTGAGGAAGCGCCAGCTATTGAAGATGTTAAGCCTAAAGAGGTTAAAAAGACGGTTGAGGAAGAAAAACCTGTCAAAGAGGATCCGGTTGTAAATCCACGCGCTCTTTATACACCATATCAAACTGATTCAAAAGAAACAGGAGGACAAGGCGATGATAATAATCCCGCCGATCAAGGTAAGACAACTGGTTCAAACCAAAGTACAAAGCCTGATGGGATAGGAGGCCTTGGTAGTGGGATATCTTTCAGCCTCGAAGGGCGAGGATCAATACATTTGCCAAAGCCTGCCTATAATTCACAAGAGCAAGGACGGGTAGTAGTTAGGATTTGGGTAAATAAGGAGGGGAAAGTTGAAAGAGCCGTATCAGGAGTGCAAGGAACAACGATTACTGATCAGACATTAATTAAATTAGCTCAAGATGCAGCTTTGAAGGCTGTTTTAATTCCGACCCTAATGCTGCCGATCAACAAACAGGTACTATTACCTATAATTTTATTCGACTAAACTAACGTTCAAGATTGAATTTATTCTGATCGCAATCTTTTGTTCCTTTCCCTATCAGTCTGTTTTAACTGAATTTTTGTTTCGTTTTTTTGTTTTGCAATAGTAAGGATATGATATTCAAGCTCGGTGAGTATCAGATTAAGCAATTCAGTAGATTTGTTTTGAGATTTTCTGATACTTTGTTTATCTATTAAATTCAATTGGTTGACAGAGAGGATTTCAGGTATCTTATTTATTGTTGTTACAAGCTCATTTTGTTCAAGCTCAATTAAAAAGCCGTGAATTAGTAAAAAGAAATTTTTAATCAGAGGCTCCTGGTCAGATAAATCGTGGATCAGATAATATGTTGTCCGCATATCGCGGGTGTAAGAAAAGAATGAGAATTGCTGTGGATCGCTGTTGCTGCTCTTTTGACAAGCATATTTTCATCACGCTGCAATTGTAACCCAAGATGTTTATTGAGTAAATAGGCTATCCTAAAATCAGGTTGGGATGAGGTGATATTAAAAATGGTATAATCCTGATGTCCATCAAAATCTATAACAAACTTTTTTTTCTTCATTTGCAAGTAGTTTTATACATGGATAATCAAAATTAAATTATTTTATTGCAACATAAATTGCAGAAATGCCACCTAATATCATCTTAGTCGTAACTTGCGAAAATCCGTAACTTTTCAAATAACCGGTTGCTTCTTGATCATTCCAGTAATTTATGGCTGAGTGAGCTAAATAACGATAAGCACCTCGATTTCCGGATAAAAATCCGCCTAATGGTGATGTAATATGTTTCATATAAAATGAAAAAGTGAGCGTAGCAACTTATTCTTCGGCTGACTTGTTTCAACAATCACAAAACGCCCACCTGATTTTATTATCCTATAAATCTCTTTCAAAAAAAATGTCATGATCAGGATTATTGAAGGTAAGGTTACGAAATGCAAAAGCAATACCTACAGAATCGAAGTGGGAGTCGGGGGGGAACGGTATATTGGCAACATCGGCATGGATGAATGTTATATCATCATATTTCTTTTGTTAGCTTTCGTAATTGCCAGTTCCAGCATAGGTTTGCTGTAGTCGAGCGCAAAGACTTTGGCGCCGGATTCAGTTTTTTTTCGTATTTGCAAAGCTAAATCTCCTGTGCCTGTACAGAGATCAAGTATTTTAGAGGGGGGGCTGTTTTTTTAAAGATTCAGAGGCGGCTTTTTTTTCTCCAAATAACATCAAAACGCCATGTTAACACGCGATTTACAAAATCATATGATGGGGTACATCCGTGAACATCTTAAGCAGCGGACGTTTATCGGGATTATAACTTATTGCGATAATATGGTAAGAATTTAAAGTTGGAAATTTTGATTAAGGAGTTAGATAGAAAGTAATGGCCGGCATAAAATTGCATATAAAATCATGATGAAAAAGTTACTTTCCCTCTTTTTTTTAAAAACCAGCGCCGTTCGGTTAGGTATATATACCTTTAGATAATGTTTGTTTGATAACGAATCGTACATTGAGGTGTAAACCCTGCTATCGTCCACACGGTTATGTCCTCCAAATTCCGGTGAGTCGGAGTTAAGGATTATTTTATAGTGCCCCGGTTCGACGATATAGAATTCATAACCAAATATTGAACGGTGAGGGTGGAAGTTGAAAACGAACATTAACCCGCCTTTTTCAAAAACTAAGGTTTTGTTTTCTTCATCATTGGCAATTTTGCTCCCATATCCGGCGCTAAGCAATTCATTTTCCTTAGCCATTTTTATCATCTCTACATCAAATCTGTACATGAAGATGTACTTTAAATTTGGGTTGTCGCACAGCGACCATTGGCGGCGAGCATAATGATAGCTCCAATTGTTTCCTTGCCTTGGGAAGTCAACCCACTCGGGATGCCCGAACTCGTTTCCCATAAAGTTTAGGTAGGCTTGTCCGCCAAGCGAGAGCGTTATCAGCCTGATCATCTTGTGAAGCGCTATTCCGCGTTCAATAATCAGATTGTTATCGTCTATTTGCATGTGATAATACATCTCTTTATCCATTAGCCAAAATGCTATAGTTTTATCACCTACCAACGCTTGGTCGTGCGATTCGGCATAAGCAACTGTTTTGACATCGGGCAAGCGATCGTTTAGTACGTGATAAAAGTCGTCCATCCACCACTCTTCGTCTCTTTTCTCTTTCAAGGTCTTTATCCAGAAATCAGGTATTCCCATTGCCAGCCGGTAGTCAAAGCCTATCCCACCCTCTTCTATAGGTCGGCAAAGCCCTGGCATACCACTCACATCCTCAGCAATAGTTATTGCATCCTTTTTTTTATCTTATGTACCAACGTATTAGCAAGTTGAAGATAGGTAATAGCATCATATTCGACCCCCCCTTCGGTAAAGTATTTTTCTATTTCGCCAAAGGTTGTGTTACCATGGTGAAAATACATCATTGAGGTAACGCCGTCAAAGCGGAATCCATCGAAATGAAACTCTTCGAGCCAGTATTTTACGTTGGAAAGTAAAAAATTGAATTACCTCAATTTTGCCATAATCAAAGACTTTTGAATCCCAGTTAGGATGGTTTCCGCGCTCTCCCGGATGTGTATATTGATGATCGGTACCATCAAATTCGTTTAGCCCTTCGTTTATGTTTTTTTATTGTATGAGAGTGCACTAAATCCATAATTACTGCAATGCCCATACTATGTGCTTTTTTTTATCAGTTGTTTTAACTCTTCGGGTGTCCCAAAACGGCTTGAAGGTGCAAAATAGTTGGATACATGATATCCAAATGATCCATAATAAGGATGTTCAGCGATGGCCATCAGTTGTATGCAGTTATATCCCGACTTTTTTTATGCGTGGTAGGATATTTTCGACAAACTCTACATAGGTGCCCACTCCTTCCTTTTCCTGTGCCATACCTACATGGCACTCATAAATGAACAGATTACCGATTTCGTTAATTTTGAAATTATCATCTTTCCATGAAAACGATTTAGCAGGCTGCCAAAGTTGACCGGCGAAATCCTTTGTGCTTTCATCTTGTACAACTCTGTTTATCCACACGGGCACACGCTCTTTCCAGCCGTTGGCAGCGTGAACGAGCACTTTAAATTTGCTCTTATGAACGAATTTTTCTTTATACCTCTTCTCATCAAGAAATATTTCCCACACCCCCCATTCTCTTTTTTTTGTTAATGGATGTGAAGTCCGATTCCAATCATTAAAGTCACCAAACAAAAACAGATCGAATGCAGCAGGGGCCCACTCTCTAAAATACCAACCTTTAGCATTTTATCCCAATGAATACCAAAATATTTGTGGGCATCTGCAAAGCTTGAAAGACTTCCATAGGTATTTATAATCTCTTTAAGACGATAGTTATAACGATTTAATCTGTCAATCAAGTTTTGCTCTGCCGATTCGAGCCAAGGATCATTTTCGACGAGTGCTAGACGCTTTTGGGATTTATTTTTTTTTGTCATGTTTGATGATATGCTTTTGTAATTAAATCTATTGGTTTTAAGGTTTACTCATTAATTTCTTCTAGTACAATCGCTGAAATTGCCGCAACATTAACAAGATTATTATTTATGATCCGATAACCCGACCTATTTAGTCCGTCCGAATTAAATATTTCTAACCACTTGGCTACCGGTAGTTTTATTGATTGACTTTGTTGTGATGCGTTGTAAACAACAATCAACGATTTCCATTTCTCAGCTTCCGTAAAATCGTTTATTCTGAAAGCAACTATTCCGGGATGATTAGTGTAGAGAAAATTAAGATGTTTATTAATAAGTTCTGTATTAGTCATTTTAAAAACAGGGTACTGCTTTCGAAGTGTTATCAAATCCCTATAATAATCAAACACCTTACGGTATGTATATTTTCTTATCCAGTCAATCTGATTAATGGAGACAGGAGATTGGTATGAATTTTCAACCCTCTGTTTTGTACGTACGAAATCCACGCCGGCATGCAGAAAAGGGACACCTTGTGATGTCATCACAATGGTATTGGCAAGCTTATGCATTTTAATTAGATCGTTGTTGGTAGCTTCAGGGTTGGTAATGCAGAGTTTATCGAACAGGGTATGATTATCGTGACACGAGACATAGTTGATGCATTGATACGGCTCCCCCGCCCATGGCGCGCGCGAGTAATTCACCTTTGAATAATTAACCTGATGATGCTCAGTTGCGCCCACTACTCCAAACTTAACACTTTCAGCCATCTCAAATTACCATTTACGAATCCTTTCCTTTATGGTCGCTCCACGATCCTTTTATGCCATCTCTAATGTCGTCGCTAAAGGCTGCAATCTTATCAAGTTTATATGTAAACTGTTTTAGAGCAAGTTTATCTTCAGGAAATGGGCTGTCGCCAGCTTTCCAGCCCTCTCCATAAAGAAATAAAGTAGGCTCAATGGCATGTAGTTCATTGCTGATAATATTCATGGTCTCAATATCATGTATCCCCATCAGGTCGAACCGGAAGCCATCAATTTTATATTCGTCAACCCAATATTTTAGCGATTCTATCATAAACTTACGCATCATTGATCGTTCTGACGCTGTTTCGTTACCGCAGCCTGATGCATTCGACCATGACCCATCAGTATTATGTCTGTAATAATAACCTGGGACTAAAAGGTTGAAATTGGAATACTCTGTATCGCCGGTATGATTGTAAACAACATCAAGGATAACCCTAAGACCGTTGCGATGTAGAGCTGCAACCATCTCTTTAAATTCACGGATACGCGTTTTCGGATCGTACGGATCGGTGGAAAATGAACCTTCAGGAACATTGTAGTTTTGTGGGTCGTATCCCCCCAATTATAATGGTTTTTATCAAGTTTTGTTTCATCAATTGACCGAAAGTCAAAAGCCGGTAAAAGATGTACGTGTGTTATGCCTAATTCTTTAAGATGATCAATTCCAGTTTTTTTCTCCCAGTGGG
>JMBV01000471.1_pt1 | contig 12614 bp, 16 predicted proteins | sample 616531 | NCBI WGS metagenome assembly JMBV01 (sample SAMN02727904, study PRJNA239997) | anaerobic digester metagenome | biome: anaerobic digester; isolation source: mesophilic anaerobic digester inoculated with municipal waste water sludge... | place: Germany: Bielefeld University, CeBiTec ... | reverse complement strand
ATGGCCATCTTTTCTATAAAAACTAGCTTTATAATTGGAAAATTCTACATCATATATATCTGGTTCTTTGTACACAGGGGGGGCATAGGTAGTAGACCATATATTATTATCCACATCCTTTATATATATAAATTGTCCATAGGGTGTAGAAAGATAATCCCTTCTCCATCGATTAATAAATATATCTTGATTTTTAGAAAAGCCTTCTCCCCTATTGTTTACCATCACAGAGTAAGTGTTTGAAGCCAGTATGTGACATTCTAGTTGGGATAGCTCGCTTTTTGAATATACTCTACTTTTGATTTTAAATTCCCTCTGGGGGGGTATTCTTTTTATTTCTTCTAAATTCTCTTTTTCTTTGGATATAATAGGGTTTAAAGGTACCTTTTCTTGAAGCAGCATCTCGCCACATTTCATCTGTGGATCCCTATGGAATCTATTTACCATTACATCATGATTTACAAAATTGTTTATAGATACAAATATCATCCTTGATGATGACTCATATAGGATTTGATAACTCCCTTATCCATATGATTAGGCAGTCTCCAACTAGTATAGTCTATCGCTTCATAGAGTCCATAAGTTCCTTCTAGTCCCTCTTCTTTAAGCCTTCTAATGTTTTTTTATAGCCTTTTTATAATTAAATTTTAATGCTAAGAAGGTGGAATAAGGAGATATTACCAATTCATCCTTCAATCCTCTTTTAAACCCAAGAGCTGGTATTCCAAAAGCCTTATATTGATAATTCAATTGATTATCAAAGGCAAAGAATCCTGATTCTGAAATGCCCCCCCAAGGTATATCATAAGTAGATACATATTCCATTTGTGCTCTAATGGAAGTATTATAACTTTCATCAAGCAAGGTGTTCTTATAATTTTTCATTACCAAAACAGGCATCAAATATTCAAACATAGTGCCTGACCAGGATGCTAAGGATATATATCCTTTTTCTAAAATCAGGGACTTCCCTAGTCTACTCCAATGCTCTAAAGGTACTTCTCCCCCCCTTGAAATTGCTATATAAGATGAAATCCTAGCTTCTGAGGCCAATAGATCGTAATAGGATTTTAAAGGTTTACTTTCTTCAATATTGTAGCCTATATAAAACAAATCCTTTATTTCATCATACAGAGGGGGGGAAAATTTGGTATCATCTATCAGGTTTTCGATCCTGTAGACTAAATCACTAGCCTTTGATATTAGTTTTTTTATCTATTTCATCATCAATTAGAAGTTGGGCTACATATTCATTAATCCCTTCCTTCAAAGTTATTAAATAAGATACAAGATTTCCACTATCTACCGTGGATACAAATACAGGTCTTAAGGGCTCTAAAGTTTCCGTATCATACCAATTATATAGATGGCCTTCCCATTTTTCCATCTTTTCTATAGTACTTATGGTTAAATCTATTGAATCAATCATTTCTTTAGTATTGATAAATCCTAAATCCTTACTAGACAATATAGCCAAAAGATAAAATCCTATATTGGTAGGAGATGTTCTATTAGCTACTCCATTATATGGATACTCTTGGAAATTATCTGGAGGAAGATAATTACTCTTATCATTGGTAAAGTTTTTGTAATAATCCCAAGTCCTTCTACCAATCTCCAATAAAAGCTTTATATCTTCTTGGGAAACCTCTACATCTTCCATATCTTCTTGGCTAATATTATAAGCCACTACAGGTCCCACGAACCATAATAATGTAATTATGCTAGCTATCCAAATCCTATCTGGATTATAAAAATAGGTTACAAAGAGCAATAGTAGAGATAGGATTATGTTTTCAATCATCCTCTTTATATAGCTGGAAAGACTATTATCGAGACTTTTTCCATATCAAAAGCAGTGGTCCATTCCAATAGATTCCTATTGGATACAAAGACCCTATAAATAGTCCTTCCTATAGCATCCACCATCATCCTAGCCTCATGGGGGGGTAAAAATATCAAAGATAAAAATCCTTGATATAAATAGCTCTTATATCCTATAATGAGATTTCCATTTAACTTCATTTTGGGGCCCCCCCTAAATCTATTGTATAATAAAGCTTCTAAAGCTATATTAACAATAGGTAAAAATAATGTCACCATTGAAATACCTAACCATATAAATGTATTTCCAGGGAAAAAGGTTAATCCAAAAAAATATAGTTAGGAATAAAGATACAGGTAATAGACTTCTTCTCATATTATCTAATATCTTCCATTTTGAAAGGGAATTGATATGATTACTATAGGGTTCTTTTAGCCATCTAATCAGTTGCCAATCTCCTCTAACCCATCTATGTTGTCTCATTATATAAGAACTATACTTTTCTGGATAACCATCGATTAATACAATATCCGTAGCTAAACCTGCCCTAATATAACTTCCTTCCAATAAGTCATGACTTAATATAGTGCCTTCTGGTATAGTTTTCCCTAAACATTTTTGAAAAATTTCTAAATCATATATCCCTTTCCCGTAAATATCCCTTCTCCAAACAAATCTTGATATATATCAAAAGTAGCAGTACTATAAGGGTCTATCCCCCCCTGTTCCTGCAAATATCCTAGTAAAAAGGGATTTGTTACTACTTTCTATATCTACAAGAATTCTTGGCTGAATAATGCCATAACCTTCTATAACTCTACTTTTTTTTCCTCATTTAATACTGCTTTATTTAAAGGATGAGCTATGGTCCCTATCAATTTCTTAGCCCCCCCATCTATAGGTAATTTAGTATCTGCATCTAATGTGATTACATATTTGATTTTTCCCTGTATACTTGATATATTACCATGGATAATACTAAAACTGGTATTTTCTTCTCCTAATAATAACTGATTAAATTCTACTAATGCTCCCCTTTTCCTTTCCCATCCCATCCATCTATCTTGTGTTTTACAATAGGTCCTTTTTCTATGGAGGTAATAAAATATTTCTTCTCCTTTACCATATTTATCATTTAATTTTTGTACCATTTCCATACCTTTATTAATTATCTCCTGGTCTGTTGAAGCAAATTCGCTATTCCCATCCTTAAAATCCCCTACTATCCCAAAATAAATATTCTTTTCTCCATTGGATAGGTAATAAACCTCTAAATTATTAAATAATTCTTCAACTCGCTCTATGCTAGGCAAAAGAGTAGGTATTACAACAAAAGTAGAATATTCTTCAGGAATACCTGTTTTAAAATTAAATTTGGGAAGGAATCTAGATGTATGTTTTTTTTGAAAACAAATAATTTATAATATTAGTGAAAATAGTTAGTATAGGTATAGATAAAATTATAAAAATAACTATACCCCCCAATAGATATTCCCTTTGTTATAGCCATATAGACTAAGTATAAAAGTTGCAAATATCCACAATAAAATAATAGGGAAATAATAATATCCATATTTCCCTAAATGAATTCCACAGTTTTTATCCCTGCTTTTAAAAAAAATCAAATACTTCTTTCCTTCCTTTGTCGAGAATATAATATCCCACATGAGCTCTTTTATCCCTACAACCTTTCTCCCATTCTATTTGAGCAAACTCCAATATCTTCTTGGATAAGAATATTTCCTGTACATTAAATTTTTCCGCTAACACTTGAGTTTCGTATCTATATTGAGCTTTAGAGGGTAAATCCATATTTGTATACACCCCTAAAGGATCCTCTTTAAAAATATTTTCCACCATGGATATACAATTAAATATATCTTCCCAATCTAATGAAGATATATCCCGTAGAATTTATTCCATAACCTATAGATAGTTTGTATTTAGACTGGCGTATGTATTCCCTTTCCAATAAAGTCTTAATATTTGTACCTATGTAGCTTAATTTTTTATCTAATATTTCTAAAGCCCAGGTAAAATCCTTACCTTTTTTTTCTTATTTTCCTGATTAATCTTTCTATTTCTCTAGAATCCATATTAGGAACTTCCTCAAGTAAAATTCCCAAATCAACTAGTTGAGCTTTATCCATCTTTTCCCATATCATGTATGTATTCATCAGATTAAAAGAAATTTCTCTAATATACTCTATCAAACTCAGAGCAAGAAAGGTGGGTAAATGATATATTTCCTCTAATGTTAATATTTCTTCTTTTTGAAATCCATTAAGAAACCCTTTTATATTATCTTCTTTAATTTTCCCACTTGTGTGAGATATTAGCTCTAAAGCTAAAATATATATCAAGGGATAACCTTTTGATGGCCCCCCCTTTTCAATTATTCTAACTTTTATATTTTTCTCTTCTTTTAATTCAAGCTTTAGCTGTTTATATATTAGTTCAATTATATAAAAATTATCCAAAAGCCACTCTGTACCCTTAGGCAATTCCTTATATACATTCCTGTTAAAATCCAAATAGATCTTTTCAATTGTCTTAAAATTATCATCAAGTCTATTTAAAAGAAATCTCTTAACATTTACCTTTTTATCCCCTTTATACATTCCTCCTATTTGCTCTCCATATTGTACCAATCTATCCTCATCTAGAACTATATCTTTTATAATGATAGGATTCCTATTATATTTAGATTTAAAAATTGACCACATATTATTCTTCCTTTCATCAAAGATCTTTAATCATTTTTTTTATCTTCTCATTGTATATAGTACACAATTCCTCTGCATATTCTTCCTTATATCCTTCTACATATAGATTGAATGTAGGCTTTTCTTCATCAGGTAAAATCATAACCCATCCCTTATCTTCTATAAATCTAACACCTTCTACTAATTCAATCCCATATTGTCTCTCTTCCGTTAATCTCCTCAATATATTTCCCTTATCATCCCATTCACATGGAATCTCCTTTTTTTAGATAAAAATATTCTGGTAGCTCCTGCACTAATGTATTTAAGGCTATATTCTCGCCAACTAAATAATCGACTATCTTTCCAATAGCCCAAATTCCATCAAAATTCAATATATATTGAGCCTCTATATTTCTATCCAATATGGTTCCAATTATATTGGATATATTGGATTTGCTATAATTAATTTTCCCTCCATACTGCTGAGCCACCTTTTCTACTATCCTTGGGAAATTATAAGGAATAACAGCTTCCTTCAATTCACCTGTTTTAAAACCTAAACTCAAAGTCAATAGATGGTACTTTTCATCTTTAATATTATTAAATCCATCGGTTAATGCTATTCCCTCCCCCCCATTTTTAGAAAATAATACTCCAAATCTCCATCCTCGTCTAATACCCTTTTGCTTATATCTTCTATAGTCCATCCATCTTCATATGGAATTTTTTTTATATTACATCCTATTCCCATTAAACATTCCTTAGCTAATTCACTAATATTTTCAGAAGGAGAGCTTATTATTATTCTAGGATTTTTACTCTTAATCTTATCTATATTTTTTAAATATGATTTTCCTTCTTTAATATAAATTTCTGCAAAATTATATATATTCACTACACCCTTTATTTCATCACCAAAACATCTATTAAAATCTCCTATAAGAATAGAATTCTCTATTTTTTTTGCTTACTATTATTATCAATATTGGCACCTCTCTCATCCATAAACTCTATATATACTTCATCTACTCCATAACTGCTTATATGTATACCTCCTTGAGCATTAAAATATTTTATCCCAAATCTACATATTGGTATACTAATATTGTCTATATCTATAACCTGACTCCCCCCCATTGATAGTAGACCTGATATTAGTGAACTTTTTATAGATTTAGATAGATTGTGCTCATCGCTGCTAAGTATATAGCTCCCTTTTGCTCCCATTACTGTAGCAAAAGCAGTACCTAAACTTACAGCCATCTCTGGAGTTATATTTTGATTAAATACTCCAGAGATATTTCTATATCCAAATAGTTTTTTTTATTAGACCCTTTGCCCCATATAAGATTATCCCTAACTATAACATTTTCATCAATAGTTTTATAAGGCCATATCTTTACATCAGGTTTTATAGTAACATCTTCATCTATTTTAACATTAGCTCCTATTACTGCCCCTTCAAATAGTCTACTACGTTTATCAATATGCACCTTATTGCAAATTACTGATTTTCTTATTTCACAATTTTCTTCAACAATCACATTATCCCATAATATACTCCTTTTGATAGAAGTTCCCTTTTTAATTACACAATTATTTCCTATTACAGTATAGGGTTCTACAATTGCTCCTTCCTTAATTAATGAATTTTTACCTATATATATAGGTGGATACAGTCTAGCACCTTTCTCTATGGTAACTCCTTCTTCTGCCCAAATCCCTTTATACAATTCCTCTTCTAATAAATAATCCTTTGAAAAATTTAAAAATATATCTTCATGGGTTTTAACATAAGTAGAAATATCTCCCACATCACACCAATACTCCTCTGTTATATAACCGTACATTGGTATATCATCTTTCAATAGACGGGGAAATAGATCCTTGCTAAAATCAAAATTATCTCCTTTTTATAGTAATCAAGTACTTCTGGTTCTAATATGTATATTCCAGTATTGATGGTATCGCTAAATACTTCTCCCCAATTAGGTTTTTCTAAAAACCTAATAATTCTTCCATATTCATCGGTAATAACTACACCATATTCTAAGGGAATTGGTTCTTTTTTTTAAAACCAATGTAGCTTTTGAGCCCTTTTCTCTGTGAAACTCATAAGCTTTTGTTATATTTATATTGGTAAAAGCATCTCCGCTTATAACGATGAATGTATTATCTAAAAATTCCTGAGCATTTTTCACGCTACCCCCAGTACCTAGAGGTTCATTTTCAATATAATATTTAATATTTACATCAAATTCCTTTCCATCATTAAAGTATTCCATTATATTATTAGGAAGATAGTATAAAGTAACAGCTATATCTTCTATACCATATTCCTTTAAAAGTTCTATACCATATTCCATAACAGGTTTATTAAAAATAGGCACCATAGGTTTAGGTAATTGGCAAGTAAGAGGTCTAAGTCTAGTACCCATTCCTCCTGACATAATTACTCCTTTAATTGTAATCACTCCTTCGCAAAATACTTATACAAGAGTATTTTGTGAAGTTTCATATAAATTATACATTTAAAAACCTTCATTTTAGTTGTACAACTAAAATGAAGGTTTTATTTATCATATTATTTAATTGATTCAATTCTATTGATAATTGTTTCTTCCATAGCCTTGATCTTATTTTGTGAAGCTTTTTTTGTCTTTATCTTTAGAATAAATGTATACCTTTATCTTAGGTTCTGTACCTGAAGGTCTTATTGCATACCAAGAGCCATCATCAAAATAGTATTTTAAGACATTTGATTTTGGATTACCAGTTTCATCTTTTAAGTAGTCTATGGTTTTTACAAGTTCCATATCCCCCCCTATATTTATAATTGGATCCTCCCTAAAGGACTCCATTATCCTTCCAATCCTCTGACTGCCTTCTATACCTTCTAATACTATAGAGATTAGCTTTTCAAGATAATAACCATATTCTTTGTATATATCTTCTAATTCATCTAATAGGGTTTTCCCTTGTGCCTTATAATAGGCTGCCATCTCTGCTATTAACATTGAAGAAATAACCCCATCCTTATCTCTCACTATAGTATCATATACATAGCCAATACTCTCTTCATATCCCATTATGAAAGTATATTCCTTAGTCCTATCGAATTCATTAGCCTTTCCACATATATTTTTAAATCCAGTAAGAGTTTCTACAGTTGTTACATTATACTTCTCAGCTATAGCTTTACTCAAATCTCCTGTTACTATGGATTTAACTATAGCTCCATTTTCAGGCAAAGTATTGTCCCTATATCTAGATGATAATATGTAGTTTACCAATAAGGCTCCCATTTGATTGCCATTTAGGGCCACATATTCCCCATTAAAATCTCTAACCATACAAGCTACCCTGTCACAATCTGGATCTGTAGCTATCAATATATCTGCATTCTCTTTTTTTCCCTAATTTTTAGCATAGTCAAAAGCTTTTATATCTTCTGGGTTTGGATAACCTACCGTAGTAAAATCTGGATCTGGATTTTCCTGTTCTGGTACTACAATAACATTAGTAAAACCCCCCCTTTCCCTTAAAACCCTTCTAACCAATTTATTCCCTGTGCCGTTTAAAGGAGTATAAACAATTTTTATTTCCTTATCAATATCCTCATTTAAAGCAAGAGATTTTACTTTCTCCACATATTCATCATCTATTTCCTTTCCAATATAATTTATTAAGCCCTTAGCTACTCCCTCTTCTAATTCCATAAATTTTATATTGGAAAAATCTCCTACACGATTAATATTATTAAGAATTTCTTCCCCTATATCATCGAGAATTTGAGAACCTTCTTCCCAATAAACCTTGTAGCCATTATAATCCTTAGGATTGTGACTAGCAGTAATTACAACACCAGATACATTCCCTAATCTTCTAATAGTATAGGATAAAAGAGGAGTAGGACGTATGTCGTCAAATAAATATACCTTTATACCATTAGCTGCTAATACACCAGCAGTAATCTCAGCAAATTCTTTAGAAAAATGTCTTACATCATATGCAATAGCAACTCCTCTTCTCATAGCATCTTTTCCTCTACTCTTGATGGTTTCTGCTAAGCCTTGAGTTGCCAAAGATACAGTATATTTGTTCATCCTATTGGTACCTGCACCAATCTTTCCCCCCCTTAATCCAGCAGTTCCAAAGGTCAAATCCCTATGGAATCTATCTAATATTTCTTTATCGTCACCTTTTATAGCCTCTAACTCTCTTTTAGTATCTTCATCAAAAAAATTCATCTTTTAACCAATAGTTGTATTTTTCTAAATAATCCATATTAAAACCTCCTGAAATATATTTAGTTATCTAGAAATTTTAGAGCATTTATTCCTTATAGTAATATGCCTTTTGACAAACAACCCTTGTCTATATTAAATAACTATTATTCAAACTAGTCTCCTCCTGTTTATACCTAATAATCAATATTATAGCATAAAATCAGTAAATAACATACACCTAAGGATATCCTTAAGGTGTACATTATTTTAATCCAATTTCTTCTGATACTTTTTTCATACCCTCTATAGTTTCTCCAATTACTTCATTTAAATCCATTCCAAGCATTTCTGCCCCCCCTTTTGCTATTATTTCCCTATTGACACCAGCTGCAAAGGATTTATCTTTCCACTTTTTCTTTACAGATTTTACTTTCATATCTGATATACCAGTAGGACGCATTAAAGCAGTAGCATTAATTAATCCTGTTAATTCATCAATAGTATATAATACTTTTTCCATCTTTTCCACTGGTTCTACATCGGTACAGATTCCCCCCCAGCCATGACTCATTATGGCACTTATATAATCTTCTGGCCAATTTTCTTCTTCCAATATTTCCTTTGTCTTTTCACAATGTTTATCAGGATACATTTCATAATCTAAATCATGTACTAAACCTATAATCCCCCCCATTTTTCTACATCTTCTTCAAATAACTCTGCAAAATGTTTCATAACTGCCTCTACTGCTAAAGCATGGTTTATTAAGCTTTCGCTTTTATTATACTTTTTTTAAAAGCCCAAAAGCTTCTTCTCTTGTAGGAACTTTCCTTTCCACTTGTACACCCTCTTTCTTATAAAATACAATTTATTTGACAAAACTTGTCATAGCATACTATTTCATCAAGCTCTTTTCTAGGTCTAGGAGCAGGTGATTCAGCTGGATAACCTAAAGGTGTAATTGCTACTACTCTTACATCTTCTGGAATATCCAATACTTCCTTTACCTTATCTTCATCATAACTGCCTAACCAACATGTACCTAATCCTTGCTCACAGGCTTCTAATATCATATATGCAGTAGCAATGGATAAATCAACAGTATATCTAGGCTGGCCTCCCCCCCTCATAATACTTTTTGTTTCTGTACCACAGCTAACTAGAATTATGGGAGCCTCTCCAACAAAAGACTGACCAATAGCTTCTGTAAGCTCTTCTTTCCTTTTATCATCCCTTACGACGATAAATTTCCAATTTTGTTGGTTTCTTGCCGATGGTGATAGTCTTGCTGCCTCTAAAACCTTTTGCAGTTTTTCTTCCTCTACAGGTTTACTACTATATTTTCTTATACTTCTCCTAGCTTTTATAGCTGATAAAACATCCATTTCTTTATACCCCCCCTATAATAACATTATTCTCCTTGTATATATTATATCAAAGATTAAATAGGATTGTATATTAGGGATTATATTCTGTACAGTTTTTCTAGTTCAACAGCTAAATTGGCTCCTACTAATGCATTATTATATACTAACTCTATATTAGATTCTAAACTTTTCCCTTTGGTAATATCCTTTACCTTATCTAAAAGAAAAGGAGTTACTTCTTTTCCTTTTATTCCTTTAGTCTCTGCTTCCTTTAAAGCCACTTCTATGGCTTTATCTATTATATTAGAATCCATCTCATATTTCTTAGGGATTGGATTGGCCACTACAATTCCCCCATCTAATCCTAAATCCCATTTTGTTTTTATAGCCTTTGCTAATTCCAGTTCATCCTCTACTTTATAATCTACGCTAAAACCACTTTTTCTAGTAAAAAAAAGCAGGAAATTCATGGGTTTTAAATCCTACAACAGGTACCCCAAAGGTCTCTAAATATTCTAAAGTAAGGCCTAAATCCAATATAGATTTGGCTCCTGCACACACTACAGCTACATTAGTTCTCGCTAATTCTTGTAAATCAGCAGATATATCAAAGGTTTTCTCAGCTCCCCCCCTATGAACACCACCTATACCTCCTGTAACAAATACTTTAATACCAGCTAAATTAGCTATAATCATAGTAGAAGCTACAGTAGTAGCACCATTTACCCCCCCTTTAGATAATATAAAAGGTAGATCTCTTCTACTAACCTTATATACATCCTTTGCCTTTCCAAATACCCAATATCCTCCTCATTTAAACCTACTTTAATCTTTCCTCCTAATATGGCAATAGTAGCTGGAATTGCTCCTCTATCCCTAATAATATTCTCTACTTCCAATGCGGTTTTTACATTTTGAGGATAGGGCATTCCATGGGAAATAATAGTAGATTCTAAAGCCACTACTGGCTTCCCTTCTTCTATAGCCTTTTTTTTACATCTTCTTTAATATCCATATACTTTTCCATCATAATTTCAACTCCTTTATTCTTTTTTTCAATGTTTTCTACTGATATATTGGGATTTATTGTGTTTTCGTTTTCCAACGTTATAATTGATGCTCCTATAGAAAATTTAAGTGTACTTTCTATATCTAATTCATTTAAATAGGAATATGCTAATCCAGCCATAAAAGCATCTCCTGCACCAGTAGCATTTATTATAGATACTTTTGCTGATTTCATATATATTTCCCCCCCTTGTCTGTCTAAGTAATAAACTCCTTCATCTCCTAATGTTATAAATACCCTTTCAACTCCCATATCTATGAAATAATTAGCTACTTTTTTTCAAATCTTGCTTTTCTACTATCTCCATTCCCGATAATATTTCAGCCTCCAATTTATTAGGTTTTATCGTATGAAAATAGCCTATTATATCCTTAACCTTTTCTGCCTTTGTTGTAGATACTGTGTCTAAAAAAAATCTACATTAAAATTAGATACCATATGTTTTAAAACTTCTATAGGTATATTGGTATCTACTATGCAAAGGGTAGAATTCTCTATAAGTTCCTTTTTTTGCTGAATAAATGATATGTTCATCTCTTCAAATATATCCATAGATGATATAGCCAAATTCATATCTCCCATTTCATCTAATATGGCTATATAATTAGAGGTTTTTTTATCTTGAAGAATCAATGATTCTGACATATCCAATCCTATTTTCATTCCTTCTTCAATCATAAGTTTCCCATAAATATCATTACCTAATACAGTAATAAACCTAGTATCTACTCCAAGTCTACTTAAATTTTCTCCAATATTTCTTCCAACACCTCCTAAAGATATGGTAGCTTTTCCTGGATTAGAATCTTTCATTCTAAGCTTTTTATAAGGTAAACCTATAATATCTACATTAGCTCCTCCAACTATGGTAATATAAGGGGGGGACTCTTTCACTATATAACCTCTTCCTAAAATATAACCTTTCTTCATTAAATTTGTAATATGAACAGCTACAGAAGATCTGGAAATTCCCAATTTTTCTGCTATTTCCCTTTGAGATATCATTGGATTTTTAGAAATTAATTCTAGTATTTCTTCTTCCCTTTTAGTCATAGTGCCTGGTTTCTAAAATCATATTAAATAGTATCAATATGATTTTTCACTTAATAATAAGTGGTAGCGTCACAGGATTCAGCTACTAGGGTATAGTCTCTTAACTATAAATCTCATAAAGCCTTATTTACATTTTGTAGATAAGTACAATAAGATTAAAGGTGTTACCTTTCCCTTTAAATATATTAAGGTAGGCTATGCACACCCATTGAATATATTAAGGTAGTTAAAGGCTTTTCCTTCTAGGTGTCCTTTAACAATATATATCTTAAATAGCTATACCTAGTATGCTTTTCCTGTTCCTTTGCCAATAACCAGGATTTTCACCACCTTTCTTTTTAATATTTTTATCTATAATAC